>SMVA01280239.1_pt1 | contig 28540 bp, 29 predicted proteins | sample 2456451 | NCBI WGS metagenome assembly SMVA01 (sample SAMN11095933, study PRJNA526329) | marine sediment metagenome | biome: Marine sediment; feature: Surficial sediment; material: Deep marine sediment; isolation source: Hadal surficial sediment | place: Pacific Ocean | collected 2014-05 | depth... | reverse complement strand
AGAGAAAGTTAAAAAAGTCCCAGCAAAGACTTTCTCGGAAGCAAAAAGGCTCAAACAATAGGAGTAAACAGCGGCTTATAGTCGCAAAATTGCACGATAAGATATCAAATCAAAGAAAAGACTTTCTTCACGAGGAGAGCTCAAGGCTGGTTAATGAAAACCAAGTTATCTATCTTGAAACGCTCAACGTGAAGGGAATGATGAAAAATAGGAATTTGTCGAAATCCATCGCCGACAGCGGTTGGGGTGAGTTTTTGAGACAACTCAAGTACAAATCTCATTGGAGAGGATCGGTTGTAGTCCAAGTTGGAATGTGGGAAGCGACGAGCAAACTATGTTCGAGTTGTGGTTATAAAAATGAAGACCTCAAGCTATCTGATCGAGAGTGGACTTGTCCGGAATGTTACTGCGAGCATGATCGAGACATAAACGCGGCAAAAAATATTGAACAAATAGGGCGGGAAGCGCCCGAATTAACGCCTGTGAAGAGAATGGCCTCTGTATTTTCCATAAGGAAGATTCAAGCTGGCTCGATGAAGCAGGAATCTCTCGCATCGTAAGATGTTCGGTATTTTAATGCCGAGAGTACTTCACTTAAAAGCGAGGTTTCTTTTGAACTGGGAAGATCATTTTAATATTTTCTTTAAAGATGAATTGTCTTCTTTTAACAATTGTAGTTTTTTTGTTTTTAGAGATGATGGCATTCCCATGTATGTCAAAAGTGATCTAGCAAAAGAAATAGATAATAACGCAATCGGTGCGCTGATGGGTGGTTCATGGCAGGCGGCAAAAGCTCTGGCCTCTTTTCTTCCGCAGGAAGAAGATGACCGCTATTTTCGCTTTAGTTTTGATAAATCAGATCGCGGAGTTTATATCTTGCCTTTTAGCGTTGGTGATATGAGCTTTATCTTTGGTGGCATCTTTTTTGATGAAGTGAATCCCGGTTTAATGAAATTACGGATGCGGCAAATCCTAGAAAAACTTAACACATACGTAAAGGGTGTTAAACCCAGCATGAAAAAGGGCAGAGAAGACTTTCTCTTTAATGATATTACCGATAACGAAGTGGACCAGCTATTTTCTTTTAAGGAAGCGTAACCATGTCATTTGTAAATTACCACACTAAAGAAATTAACTGCAAAATTGTATACTATGGCCCGGGACTGGGCGGTAAAACCACCAACATTCAATATGTGTACCAAAAAACCAGTGGCGAAAACAAAGGACAGATCATTTCGCTTAACACAGAAAATGAACGCACATTGTTTTTTGATTTTTTGCCACTAGACCTTGGCAACATAAGAGGATTCAAGACGCGCTTTCACTTATACACCGTTCCTGGACAAGTATTCTATGAAGCTAGTAGAAAGTTAATCCTTCGAGGAGTTGATGGGATTATCTTTGTAGCTGATTCGCAAGTGGAAAAAATGGAAGCGAATATCGAGAGCTTAGAAGGTTTGAAAAAAAACCTAAGAGAACAAGGATACGATATAGATAAGCTGCCTATTGTTATGCAATGGAATAAAAGAGATCTTCCCAATACGACCCCTGAAGAGGAAATGCAAAAAGAGTTGAACAAATGGAATTTTCCAAGCTTTTCGGCCACGGCCATGAGTGGAAAAGGCGTTTTTGATTCTTTAAAAGCGGTCAGCAAAATGGTCCTCATGAATTTAAGAGGGGGACTGACTAAAAGGGAAGAAAATGGAAATTACCTCTGATCAAATTAATTCACTTAAAGAAAAACTATTATCAAGCAAGCAAGAAAACCTAAATTTTCAGAAAAATTTTTCTCAGGAAATAAGTGGGGAAAAGATGGGCGATATGGTGGATTTGGCCAACTCCAATTTAAGCGGAAAGCTTGAGACCTTGTTTCGTGCTAGATATGTGGAAAAAGACAAAGAACTCAACCGTGCTCTTGATAAAATTACTGAGGGTGAATATGGTGAGTGCGAAGAATGTGATGGGCCTATCGCTATTCGCCGGCTAGAGCTAAATCCCACGGCCCTTCGCTGTGTGGCCTGTCAGGAAAAAATAGAATTAAATTAATGTCTTGTAATCAAGATAAATTAAAAGGGACTCGATTAAGGCCTCTTGAGAGAAATAACTCGATCTGGTCCCGATTAAATGATGTCCCCTAACGGTTCCTAGAATGTCGGCCTTAAACTCTTTTGGAAAGTGGGCCTTATCAACATCTACTATCCCATCATTAATGCTTTTACTTCTAAAAATCATTTTAGTGAGCATCATCCAGGCATGGCTCTCATACCAATCGGCCCTTAGTGCCAGGGAAGTATAAAATAAATTTTTGGGAAGTTTTCTATGATTGCGCCAAAACCATGGAGTTTGGTGCAGAGGATTCAAAAATTTCTGAAAATCCCTAAACAGAAAATTATCGAGTTTATCAAACTGTGGGTGTTCGGCCATGTAGTTAACAAATTTTAAAAAATTTCCATTGAACTTATTGGAACCTAAAATAGGACAGGCAATGGTGGAAATCCCCAGTATATTTTCGTTGGCCAGTTCTCTATTATTTTTTAAAAAGTGCAGGCAGTCCACTCCCCCTTTGGAATAGGCCAAGAGCCAGAGCTTCTCTTCGGGGTGGTTTTTTAGGTACCTTTTAAGCTGGAGAGTTAAAAAGCGGGAATTATAGGTAGAACCTTTGGTTCCCCTCACCTTGGGGATGAAATATTTTAACCCATACAGACGGTTTAAATTCTTCAGTCCCCGCTCAAACATGGAGGTGGAAAAAATTTCATTCAGGACCCCATCGACTAGCACCACGGTTATTTCTGTTTTTGGGAAGCTAAGCAGAGGTGGAGTTAGTGGGTTTAAATAATGATGAAGCCGATCACGGTAGATAGATTTAAAAATTTCCTCGTTGGAGTTTTCTACTTCTTCTCCTCGAGCAATTTTAGCAAGAATCTCGAGTTTTCTAATATTTTCCTGGGGAGATTTTATGGGGGCGCCAATATTTAATAAGGCCTGCCCGAAACGAATGGTGGAGCTGCTCACCCAGGTGCTGGAGGTGGCAAAAATTTTACCAAGTACTAAGGCATTTTTAGAACTGGGATCTGCCTTAAATTTTTGCATTCCCAAGCTTAGTTCTTTAAAAGAAGTGAGCGAAGCATTTTTTAAAAACACCTTGGACCTTGTGGCCCTTGCCAGATATTTAACTAAACTATTAGGCATAGCGTCAGAGAGACCTTTTATCATGGACCTATTTTCAAACCAGTGGCACCTACCGTCAACTGTATCTCTCCCCAGTGAAATTTTTTCATCGGATTCCCTCCAGGAAACCCTGTGCTTTAGCGCAGGGAGGGATGGAGTTTTTACTTGTTCTATTTAAATATGTATAACCCTTGTAACTGGTGAGCTTCCGGCGCAAGTCCAGTGTAGGTGTTACCTGACCACGAGATTGGGATACGCTGACAGTAGTAGTAAACCTGCTCAATTTGCCTCCGTTCTTAGTTATTAGTGAGTGCATATTTTGTCTCCTTACTAGGCCCTGCTGGACTGGGAAAATTGGAAGGAAAAGCTCGATAGCTTTAGCTTCGAGTAGTTTACACAAAAGCAATGTTTTTTCAGGTAGTTTTGCGCCCATGAAAGATTTTATCGGTATTATTGGTGGTAGTGGAGTTTATGATGTTTCTCAGGTGATTAAGGAACACATTGTAACCACGCCCTGGGGTGATCCTTCTGATCCTATTACTGAAGCGGAAGTGGATGGGACCCGGTTTTTCTTTTTGCCCCGTCACGGAAAAACTCATAGGCTTAAACCCAGTGAGATAAACTATCGGGCCAATATCTTTGCCCTTAAAAGTTTGGGGGTCAGGTTTTTAATTTCAGTATCGGCATGCGGATCTCTCAGAGAGGAATTCCCGCCAACTCACTTTGTGCTTCCCCATCAGTTTATGGATTGGACCAAAGGACTAAGAGCTAGATCCTTTTTTGGTGACGGAGTGGTTGGACATGTACCCACCGACTCCACCATAAATCTTGAACTGACCGGACTTATCAGCGAGCTTTGTGAAAAGTTGGATATTCCTCACCACAATGGGGGAAATTATCTCTGTATTGAAGGCCCGCAATTTTCCTCTAAAGCAGAATCACTCTATTATAAAACCATCGGGGCGGATATTATTGGTATGACTAATTTGCCTGAAGGATATCTCGCCAAGGAAGCGGGCATGGCCTATGCAACTATTGGCATGGTTACAGATTATGATTGTTGGAAGGCCCATATGTATTCCCTGGAAGAAGTGTTAAAATTTATGAAGGCCAATAACCTCAAGGCACAAAAGTTAATCCTTGAGGTGATTAAAAAATTAGGGAAAAATCCTGTGGAATACACCTGTGAAAATAAATACTCTGTTTTGACTCCTAGAGAGAATTGGACCGATAAGCAGAAAAAGTATTTGGAAGTTCTTTTGAGGTAGCTATGTCTTTTGTCCACTTCTCAGTTTTAAAAGATGAATGCCTCCAGTTTCTAACAGAAAATGCACCGTCTAATTCCTACTTCGCCGATCTTACCTTTGGTGGCGGCGGCCATAGTTTTGCTATCATGGATTTGGATGAAAGCTATAAGTTAGTTGGCGTGGATCAAGACCCCGATGCGCTCAAAAATGGCGCCAAGTTAATCGCAGAGAAACAACTTGGAGAGAGAGTTGAACTTTTAAGTTCTAATTTTTCTAAGTTTCCAAAGCTGATAAAAGAAAAAGATCCAGAAATAGAGTTCCAAGGTATTTTAATGGACCTGGGCGTTTCCTCTCACCAATTCGATATCCCCGAAAGAGGTTTTTCCTTCAAATATGATGCTCCCCTCGACATGAGAATGAACTATGAGGACGATACAATTGAAACCGCCGCAGATATTTGCAATACCAGAGATGCCGATGAGCTCGAAGAGATCTTTAAAACTTACGGGGAGGAGAGGTTTGCTAGAAGAATAGCGGAAAAGATCGTAGAGGAGAGGCCAATTGCTTCCACTAAGGATTTAGAAAATATAATTTTTCATTGCTATCCGAGAAACATGAGATTTGGAAAAATTCACCCCGCCACCAGATGCTTTCAGGCACTAAGAATCGCGGTTAATGAGGAACTTGGGGTTTTAACCGAGGTTTTACCTCAGCTAGTAGAGCTTTTAAAAACCGGCGGGAGACTGGTGGTAATTTCTTTTCATAGTCTAGAAGATCGTATTGTAAAAAGAGCTTTTAAAGAACTTGGCGGTAAAGATAGTCCCTTTAGAATTCTCACTAAGAAGCCGGTAACGCCTAGCAAAAACGAGATTGCCGCCAATTCACGCTCAAGAAGTGCTAAACTAAGAGTGATAGAGAGGATTTAAAAAAACCAGGAAGGTTTGTTATGCCCCAAAATACATTTGGAAGGAAACTAAAAGGCTTTATCTTCAGCTCCCAAGGATTTCCCCTTCTTTTAATGTTCTCTGTTATCAGTGTCTTGTTTGTTCTTTTTCGCATGAAATCTGTCGAACTCGATTATAAAATAACCGAAGTTAATAAAGAAATTTCAAGAGCAAGGCTTGAGCAAAAAGAATTAGGCGCCAAAAAAGCAGGACTTCTTTCTGTTAATAACCTTAGAAAACTTGCTAAAAGATATAAATTAAAACAACCGATTCAAGGTCAAATTATCGTTATTCCAGATAAAGAGAAGTAATGAATAGAAAAGGCCACTTCGCTCTGGGAAAAACCAATCCGGTTCACCGTGAAAAGAATAAAGTCGTTATTGTCTTTTTCTTTTTTGTTGCCTGCTTCTTAATAATTTTAGGCAAAGCATTTTATTTACAAGTTTTTAATCGCACTAATTTGATGAAATATTCCGCGGACCAGATATTTCGTGAAAGAATAATTTATCCCAACCGGGGAAATATTTACGACCGAAATGGTTCCCCTCTGGCCATTAATATTCAGACTTGGAGTATTTTCTCCATTCCCAAGCAGATTAAAAGTCCCAGGCGCTCTTACAAAAGATTGGCCAAAATAGTCCCCACCCTTACTTATAAAAAACTAAGGATGGTCACTAAGAATCGAAAGAGATACACATGGCTTGCCAGAAAAATTTCTCTAACAAAAACTCAAGTCAAAAAAGTTAAAAAGATTAAAGGCATCTACTTAGAACCCGTGCCTAAAAGATTTTATCCCAACAAGGAACTCCTCAGTCAGACGCTGGGTTTTGTAGGGCTTGATAATACAGGTCTTGCTGGAGTGGAATATCAATTTGATGAATATTTAAAGGGGAAGGCCAAAGTTTTTAAATACATTAAAGATGCCAAGGGAAGGCCTATAAAATATGAAACCGAAATTTTAAAAGAGGATGCCAAAGATTTATATCTAACCATTGATAAAGACCTGCAAGACATGGCGGAAAAGGCCTTAAAAGAGGCAGTCATTAAATTTAATGCACTAAAGGGTGGTATTGGAGTGATGGATGTCCAGACGGGGGAAGTTTTAGCGCTGGCCAATTATCCAACCTTTAATCCCAATAATATAAAAGATTCAAAACCTGAGGATCGAAAACTTGCTTTTGTCAGCGATCCCTTTGAGCCGGGCTCCATTTTTAAAACGTTCACTGTGGCCTCCGCCCTTGAACACAAACTGGCAAGACCTGATACCAACTATTATTGTGAAAAGGGAGCGTTTGAAGTTGGCGATCATGTTATTAACGAGGCGGTAAAAGGCAAAGGTTATGAATGGCTCTCCATGAGTGAGATCATTAAATACTCATCTAACATCGGGACCACAAAGATTGCCTTTGATTTAACTTTTCCAAGACTGAGGGAGACACTTAAAAATTTTAATATTGGAGAAAAAACCGGGATTGAAATACCCGGAGAGTCTCGAGGGATTTTTACCGCCAAGGAAAATTTAGGCCCTTTAAAGCTTTCTAATATTAGCTTTGGTCAAGGAGTGGCAACTACAGGTATTCAAATACTGGCCGCCTACGCAACGCTTGCTAATGGGGGTTTTTACATTAAACCTACCATCATTAAAAAAGAGAATTATAGTCCTAATAAAGTTCGTATTATCTCAAAAAAAACCGCCCAGGAAATAACTAAAATGCTGGTTGATGTGGTTAATGAGGGAACGGGTTCAAAAGCACGCATCCCCTTCTTTGAAATTGCTGGAAAAACTTCCACCGCTCAAAAACCGGGAAAAGAGGGGGGGTATGAAGGCTATATCCCAGGTTTTATCGGCTATCCGGTAAATGTGGATAAAAGGTTTGTCATCTATGTCTATGTAGATGGCCCTATTGGTAAAAACTATTTTGGAAATACCATTGCCGCCCCAGTATTTAAAAAGGTGGCAAAATTTTTAATCTATAAAAATAAGGAATTTAATAATCTGGCCGATTTAGGCAAAAGTGGCGATGGCCCCCTGCCCTCCCTTGATAAGATTGATTCAGGTGACCGCAACTTGGGACAAAATGAGGTTCCCAATTTCTTAGGTTTGGATAAGCGCTCTTCCGCCACCCTGGCGCAGAAAAAGGCACTAAAACTTGTCCATTTAGGCATTGGTGTAGTAATCTCCCAGTCCCCCTCTCCAAAGAGCGAAATTGGGGATAACCAAACTGTTGAGCTTATGTATTCTCCGCCTAAGTATGAATAAAAAAGAACTCTCAAAGCTTATTGAACCCTTCATCCTTGAAATCAAAAACCTTGATGATAGGCTCATCTTTAATGATCTCTCCATTCACCTGGGCCAAGCAAAAAAAGGGCAGATAATCTTTTACTATCTAGAAGAGGGCAAGGAAGACAAATTTTTAAGTAGATACACTGAGGGTGATTTTTTACTAGTAGTAAATAGAGTCCCAGGAAATCTTAAAAATCCAAAGAACTTGATGGTCATAAAAGAAGATCATTTTTTACATGCTCAGAAAGTTCTCTTGGACAAACTCTATCCGCTGGAGAGGGCATCTTTTAAATTAATTGGTATTACCGGAACCAATGGCAAAACTACCGTGGCCCATCTCTGTAGGGAGATTAGCACAGGCCTTGGACATAAGGCGGTTAGTATTGGAACCTTGGGAGTTAATTCGTGCGAGGAGCTTTTAGAAGATTTTGGCATGACCACCCCATACTATATTCTCCTGCGAAAAATTCTAAGCAAATATCAAAAAGACTATGACGCTTTTTTTATAGAGGTATCAAGCCATGGCCTCGGTCAGAGACGCTTATTTGAGCTGCAATTAGACGCGGCGGTCTGGACCAGCTTTTCGAGAGATCATCTCGACTATCATCACAACATGGATGATTATTTTAAAACTAAAACCAAAATTTTTGATTATATAAAAACTCCGCTAATTATTCCTACTGACCAAAAAGAGCTAATGAAAAATTTAGCGGGTTTTAAACTTCAAAAGGCCACAAGATTAGATGAGAGAAAAATCTATGATATCCCCCCCAGTTTTAAGGGCGGCTTTAACCAGGAAAACCTTGAAGTTTCCCTAGAGGTGAATGAGCGAGTGTGGGGTTCTTTAAAGGGCCTTGATTTACATAAGCTCAAAGGTCCCGAAGGACGAAGCTCTGTAGTTGCAGTGGGAGATAGTTTTGTGATTATAGACTATGCTCATACTCCCGATGCCCTGGAAAATATTTTAATCGATCTTAAAAATAAGTTCCCGGGACTTACCATTAACCTTTTATTTGGCTGCGGGGGAGATCGCGATCGTGGCAAAAGACCTAAAATGGGGGAAATTGCCGCTAAGTTTGTGGATAAGGGCAAAATATATTTGACCTCAGATAACCCCCGGGGAGAAAATCCGCTTGATATCATTACTGATATTAAAGCGGGGATTAAAAGTTTAAATCTAGAAGTTATCGTGGAAAGAAAAAAGGCGATGGACTTAGCGCTAACTGATTTAAAGGAAGGCGAAATTCTTCTTGTTGCCGGTAAAGGCCATGAGAAATATCAGGAAATCGCCGGGGTGAAATACCCGTTTAGTGATTTTAAAGTGGTGGAGGATTTTAAAAATGGTAGCAAATAAACTTTTCACCAAACCGCAAAGCTTTTTAAAATCTTTTGGAGAACTAAGTGAAGGGCCCCTTGATCTTTCGTGGGATAGTAGAACACATGAAAAGGGACAGGCATTTATCGCCTTAAAAGGTGATAACTTTGATGGTTCAAATTTTATAGAAGAAGTTGTTGCTAGAGGTTGTCCCCTAGTAATCGGGGCTAAAAATTTAAGAGATATTTATCCTCAAACCGTCTTTATTGAGGTTTCTGATACCATAAAATATATCCAAGAACTCGCTCACCTTCACCTGCTAGATTGGAAAAAAGAAGATAAGATTGTGATTGGGATTACGGGATCTAATGGTAAAACCACTACCAAAGAAATGCTCGCTCATCTTTTAAATGCCGCCCACCCAGGAAAGGTTCACAAAACTCCAGGCAACTTTAATAATCATCTAGGTGTCCCGTTTACTCTGCTGGGACTTGAAAATGAGCATAGCATTGCCATTGTGGAAATGGGAACCAATCATCCAGGCGAAATAAAATTTCTCTGTGAACTTGCTTGCCCCAACAATGGGATTATAACTAATATAGGCCCGGCCCATTTAGAATTTTTTAGGACAGTTGAAAATGTTTTTGCTGAAAAACGAGAGCTTTTAGATTTTGTTAAAGGAAAAGGGTTTTTTGTAATAAATCGTGATGATCCTTATCTTGGCAGAGTTAATCCATTTAAGGGACTGATTAGTTTTGGTGAAAAAAATATCGCTCATAACCAGATTAATTTAGATACGCCAGAGGGAAAAGTGACCCTTTTAAATAAGCATTTATTGGGACGACATAACTTTGAAAATTTGGCCCTCGCCTTCCTTTTATCTTATTATCTCTTTCCTCAGGAGCGAGATAAATTTATCGTTGCCGCCAGTAACTTTACCCCTTTAAAGAATCGCTCTTCTTGGATTGAAAAAGGGGAGAAGAAATTCTTTCTCGATGCCTATAATGCCAATCCCGTTTCCATGAAGGCATCCCTTAATGCCTTTGTTAAATTTACGGAAACTAATAATATCTCTTTGAAAGATTGTTTATTTATTCTTGGTGACATGAACGAACTGGGGAAAGATGCTGAGCTCTTTCATCAAAATATGGGATCCCATTTAAAAGATTTAAGCGCTATAAACGTTGCATTTCTTGGAAGGTATTCGGGAAGTTATGGGAAGGGGTATAAAAATGCTTCCAAAATTTATTTAAATAAACTAGGCCTAGAAAAAGATTGGCCTAAACTTTTAAAGTCCTTCAAATATTTCTTCTTAAAGGGGTCCCGCTCTTTACAACTAGAGTCATTAGTCGATATAACCTAAAAGATTTATGTTCTATCATTTACTTTATCCATTGAGCGAAAACTTGGCAGCGTTTAATATTTTTCGCTACATAACTTTCCGCTCGCTGATGGCCTTTTTACTGGCCACGGCCATCTCTATTTTATGGGGTAAGAAATTTATCGCCTTCATGAAGCTCAGACAATTTGGCCAAGTGATCAGAGAAGATGGCCCCGAGTCCCATTATAAAAAAGCAGGAACTCCCACCATGGGCGGTGTTTTTATCTTGGGCAGTATTTGGATAAGTATGCTTTTTTTCGCTAACTTTACCTCTCCGCCAGTCCTCGTTTCCCTATTTGTTATGACCTCCCTGTTTATTTTAGGCCTGATAGATGATTACCTTATGGTTTTAAAAAAGAATTCCAAAGGGTTTTCCGCTAAGGGCAAGCTAGTTTGGCAGTTTATAACCGCTTTTGCCGCTATGTGGTATTTAGTCGAATTTGAGGTGATAGATACCAATCTTTATGTACCATTTGTAAAAGGTCCGGTGATGGATATGGGATGGACCTATCTTTTATTAGGTTCCTTTGTCATTGTGGGCTCGAGTAACGCCGTAAACCTAACAGACGGATTGGACGGTCTGGCGATTGGACCTATCTTAACCAGTGCATCATCTTTGGCAGTCATTGCATATGCGACGGGTCATAGTGAGATCTCCGCCTACCTTTTTATTCCCTATGTGGAAAATGCTGGTGAATTAGCGGTGCTCGCCATGGCCATAATAGGTGCAGGGGTCGGCTTTTTATGGTACAATTCCTACCCTGCCCAGATTTTTATGGGGGACGTGGGTTCCCTGTCTTTGGGAGGAGTGCTAGGAATTATAGCAGTCCTTTGTAAGAGTGAGATCCTGTTTTTATTAATAGGTGGGATTTTTGTAATTGAAACCATCTCAGTCATCTTACAAGTGGGCTCGTACAAACTACGGAAGAAAAGAATTTTTAAAATGGCGCCGATTCACCATCACTTTGAATTAAAGGGATGGCCTGAACCAAAAGTTATAGTCAGGTTTTGGATCATTAGCGTGTTTTTGGCCATTCTATCCGTAGCAACGCTTAAGATAAGGTAAGGAGTAAGGATGGATCGATTTAAAAATAAAAAAGTCCTAATTGTCGGGATAGGAAGAACTGGATTCACCCTAATCAATTTTTTCAATACGCTCGAATGTGAGATCAAGGTCACGGATATTAAGCCTATTTTTGATCTCAACAAAGCAATTAAAAAACTAAAAAAGATCAATCCTAATCCTTCGATGGTTTTTGGTGAACATCGGGAAGAAGACTTTCTAGCAGCAGACGTAATTGTCTATTCTCCCGCTGTAAACCCCGATCTACCTCAACTGGAAATGGCCAGAAGAGCAGGAAAAGAAGTTTATTCCGAATTCGCACTGGCCAATAAGTTATGCAAAAAACCAATTATCGCCGTATGCGGTTCCTTTGGGAGAACGACTGTCGCCCATATGATCGGCTTTACCCTAAAACTAGAAGGTAAAAACGTTTTTGTCGGTGGAACCTCGGAAACTCCTTTTATTGAATATTGTATGCTCCCTAATACCGATGAAATCGATTATGTGGTGGTGGAAGTTTCAGCGGTTCAAATGAAAGGCCTGACTAATTTTCATCCCCGAATAGTAGTTTTTACTAACATAGGTGAACATTATTCCAAAAATCACTTTAAATCTGCGGGTGAATATATTGAAACTAAACTTTCAATTATTAAAACCCTCTCCCCTAATGACATTTTGGTGATTAACTTCGATAAACTGGCCAACAATGCCTTTTTTAGAAATGCCAATTGTAAGAAGTACTGGTACTCCAGAAGATCTTTCGTCAAGATGGGAGTGATGAATGAGATCCAAGGAACTCATTTTCACAATCGTCGGATAAATTGCAATATCAACTATCATTCAGATTTTATCGTCACCACCATGCGGATCGTAGGGCAACACAATAGGGAAAACCTACTGGCCGCCATTACTGCCCTTAAGGCGATGAATGTATCTGATAAATCCATTCAGACTTGTATTGAAAAATTCCCGGGCATTCCCCACCGCCTGGAATTCCTGATGGAAAAAAATGGTGTCTGTTTTTACAACGATTCCAAGGCCGAATCCATGGAAGAGCTGATTAAATCTGCGGACTCTTTTAAAAGATCGGTAATTCTGATCGCCGGTGGAAAAGAAAATGAAGATATCGACTTTGATTCATACGTAAACGATATGGTTAAAAATGTTCGTGTTATTGTCCTTGTGGGTGAGTGCAAAGAGCGACTTAACCGGGCCCTTGGTGAGTTTAACCAAACTTATATTGTAGGATCCTTTGAAGAGTCAGTACTTTTTGCTTATCAAAAATCCAGGACAGGTGATGTTATTCTTCTATCCCCAGGTAATCCGGCCTCGGATTTTTTCCGTGATTATGCCGAAAGAGGGAATTACTTTAAAAAGTTGGTTTATCAACTTTAGTTTTCTGTTATCATTTTCCTATGCCGCTAAAAGTAACCAACATGGACAAGTTGGCAAAATGGTTTTTACTAACCTTGGCCATAATTTTATCTGTTGGCGCCATCATGGTGTATTCCTCAAGTTATATCTATGCCAAAGAAAATTACGGAAGCTCCAGTCATTTTTTCTCCCAGCAATTAATTTTTATTTTGGTGGGAGTCCTCTTTGCCGGCCTTGTGGCAAGATCCAAATTTAGTTTTTGGGTTAAATACGGTGTCTATGTTCACCTTTTTTGGATTGTCATCCTGGCACTTACCTTTGTTCCAGGATTGGCGATTGAGGCAAAAGGGGCCAATCGCTGGCTTAATATTTTAGGCCTAACGGTACAACCAGGGGAGATAATAAAATATACCCTGATCTTAAGTTCCATGGCCTATTTTGAAAATTTTTCTAAATTCAAACTAGTTGAAAAAATACAATATGGTATTCCCCTGGTCGCTCCCCTACTGCTTTTGATCAAACAACCGGACTTTGGAACCTTCTTTGTATGTTTTTTAGTGATTAGTTTTGTCTGTTACCTGTCTTCATTTCCCCGAAAATATTTTTATGGCATTTTCATTTCTGGAATCGTAGTTGGAACCGGCCTGCTTTTTTTAAAAGCTTATCGAATAGAAAGGCTTCTCACCTATTTAGATCCTTGGAAAAATCCAAAAACCTCAGGATTTCAGATTATTCAGTCCTTTCTTGCCTTCGCTAACGGAGGCATTTTTGGCCAGGGACTGGGAAATAGTAATGAAAAATTATTTTACCTACCCGAGGCCCATAACGATTTTATATTCAGCGTCATGGGCGAAGAGCTAGGGCTAATCGGGGTTTTCCTGACGGTGGGCCTTTTTGTAACTTTTATCTATTTAGGACTAAAAATAGGCATAAGACTTAAAAATCGTTGGGCCTTTATTGTGGTCTCTTCCGTTATCTTTACCATTGGGCTTCAAACACTTTTAAATATGGGAGTCGTGCTAGGACTTCTTCCCACCAAAGGCCTAAATTTACCCTTTATTAGCTACGGTGGGTCAAGCCTTGTCTCCAATTTTTTTGGTGTCGGACTGATCCTTTCTGCGGTAAATGAATCACTGACAAAAGATGGCCAGACCTTCTTTATATTAGGAAAAAAATAATTAGGAGTACAATTTGTATCCTTGGCAAAAAAAAGTGAAATTGCACTTTATTGGGATCGGCGGTATTGGCATGAGCGGGATCGCTGAATGCTTAATTTCTCTTGGACATATTGTCTCAGGCTCCGATCTCAACCCATCTGCTAACACTGAAAGACTTAAAAAACTGGGTGCTGAGATCTTTATAGGTCATAAAAAAGAAAATATTGCAGGGGCCACGTTAATTGTCTACAGCTCCGCTATTAACTCAAGCAATCCTGAAATGGCCCACGCCTTGAAATTAAACCTTCCCATCATGAAACGGGCCGAAATGCTGGCCGAACTTATGCGCCTCAAAATAGGACTTGCTGTGGCAGGAACTCATGGGAAAACCACCACCACCAGTTTTCTGGCCACTATTTTACAAGAGGCCGGCCTTGATCCCACCTACATAATTGGCGGGATCGTAGAAAATTTAAAAGGCAACGCCAAAGTAGGACAAGGTGATTTTCTCGTGGCCGAGGCCGATGAATCGGATGGATCCTTTTTGCTCTTATCCCCCATCATGTCGGTGATAACTAACATCGATAATGACCACTTAGACTTCTACGGTTCTAAAGAAAAACTTTTTGACTGTTTTGTGGAGTTTGCCAACAAAATACCTTTTTACGGAATTTGCGCCCTCTATATAAACGATCCGATGATAAAAAAGCTCAAAGGGAGAATGAAAAAACCCTACCTTACTTTTGGCCTAAAAGAAGAGGGAGAAAAAACACCAGATTTTTGGGCGGAAAATATCATCTCCCATAAATTTAAAACGCAGTATGATCTCTATTATAAGGGAGAGTTTGCCACCAAGATTACCATCAATATCCCCGGAGAGCACAATGTGATCAATTCCCTTGGTGCCATCGCGCTTGCTCATAATTTAAATATTGATATCCAGGTCATTGCTAGGTCTATCGCCAAATTTAAAGGAGTAGGCAGAAGGTTTGAACTTCTATACACAGGCCCTGGAGTGGAGATTATTGATGACTATGCTCACCACCCAACAGCGATTTCTTCCACCATAAAAACCGTAATTGAAACCAGAGGCCAGGATAAATTAAAAGTTATCTTTGAACCCCACCGATTTAGCCGTACTCAAGACCTCTGGGATAAATTTATTCACTGCTTTGAAGGGGTCCATGAAATAGTTCTATGCCCGGTCTATCCCGCTGGAGAAGGCCCCATTAAAGGAATCAACTCAACTAATCTTGCCAGCGAAATCAATAAGTCATACCCAGGCCTTGTAACTTCGCTAACAGGACTAGATGATTTAAATGATCACCTGATTCCTGAATCTAGCGAAAGGGTTACCATTTTAGTTCTCGGTGCTGGCTCTATTGGCAAAAAAGCACGTCAGATTGTAGGTGGTTTTTGAATCTATCAGAACTGGCAGATATACCTGATATTTCCATTGAACTCGATAAGGACTTAACCAATCGCTCTACCATGCGAGTTAAGGCAATTGGCGATCTCATCATCATAAGATCCGAAGAGGCCTTAAAAGAAACGATAAAAAGACTGCATGAAAGATCTTATGCTTATAGAGTGCTGGGACTTGGGTCCAATCAAATCCTCCACCCAAGGCCTGATTATGTTTATTTAAAGTTAGAGCTTCCCTTTGATAAGAAGTTATTGGATAGTCCAAGGGACAATTACCTTCTTCCCGCCTCCCTTCCCCTAAATATATTAACTTCTCATGCCATTAGGTTTGGACTTAAGGGATGGGAGTCTTTTACCGGCATTCCTGCCACCTTAGGTGGTGCGGTTTTTATGAATGCCGGAACCTCTTTAGGGGAAATTGGCGCACTTGTTAAGTGTGTTCATATTGCAACAACTTCTGGAGGACAGAGGGAAGAGAGAATAAGCAGTAATTCCTTCGCTTATCGAAAAAATAACTTTCTAAGAGATGGTGAGGTGATTTTTAAGGTAGAAATTAGGCACTTTGGCGTAAGTAAGGAAATTTCAGAAAAAATTAAAAACTATCTCGTTTTTAGAAATCATTCCCAACCCCTGGATGCTAAGACTTTTGGTTGTATGTTTAAAAATCCTGAAAGTGGCCCGGCGGGAAAATTTATTGATTTGGTTGGATTAAAAGGTTTTACCTTAAAAGATCTAAGAATAAGCCCTAAACATGGCAATTTTTTGGAAAATATGGGCGAAGCGGACTATTTTGATGTTTTAAAAGTCCTTGAAATGGTTAAAATGGAATTAGAGCTTCAATATGGCATAAAGTTTAATAGGGAAGTTGAACTTTGAGATTAATTCTTATTTTGTTTTTTATATCCTCTGCAAATAGTACGGTCCCTGAAAGGGAAATTAAATACCGTACCTCCTTTGGCAGTTGCCCATCAAGAACTGCTGGTAGCCTGACCTTAAAATTAGTCAAAATTTTTGAAGGGAAGAGGTCTTTAAAAGACGTAAAGGACTATATTGAAGAAGAAAAGATAATGGATAAATATTTTTTATCCAACTATACGATAAATTATGATCCACTTAAAAAAATAATCAAATTTAACCTAGAATGCCCTAATCCTTTAATGAAGGTGCAAATATATAAAAGAAATGCCATAGATTCCTACGATGCCATCCTGGTGGATAATGGCAGCCTTTTTGATCCCACCTACTTGGTTTTGCTTAAGGAAGAAAAAAAGATTAAAAAGGAGCTTCCTTATTTGGCCCTACCGGTAGGTAATTTAACAGAAGAGATCAGGCTTAATATCACCAAGGTAATTAAGGATTTACACACAGACTTAAGGGACAAGCTCTCAGAAGTGATTCTGAACGAATCAAATGAGTTAACTATTATCTTTTCTATGAAGGGAAGTGCCACTAGCGTGTTTTTTGGGCAGGAAGACTGGAATATTAAAGTAAAAAAGTTGGAAAAAATAGTCAATTATATGAATTCTAAAAAACGCATGCCCTCGATTATCAATTTGACTCACTCCAAGAAAGTTGTTGTCAAGTTTAAAGACAAATTTTAAAATTTTAAGTATTGGTAAGGACTTTATCAATAAGACAGAATGATTCTGTCATTTATGAGAAAGGACTCTCATGAATAGAAAAAAGTTAATCGTAGGTCTTGATGTTGGAACCACTAAAGTTTGCACTTTAGCGGCCCGCCAAACAGATGAAAACACCTTGGAAATTTTGGGAATAGGGAATCACCCTTCTTATGGACTGAGAAAAGGGTCAGTGGTTAATATTGAAAAAACCATAGCCTCTATAAAAAAGTCAGTTGAAGATGCCAGGCTTATGGCAGGAACGGACTTTGATTCCGCAACCGTAGGAATTGCCGGTGGACACATTTATAGCTTCAACTCCTCGGGAGTTGTTCCTATTAAAGGTGAGGAAGTGACCTTAGAAGATATTCACAAGGTCATTGAGGCGGCAAAGGCCGTGGTTCTCCCCTCGGACCGCGAGATCTTACATGTTATTCCTCAAGAATTTAAAGTTGATAATATCCCGGGGATTAAAGATCCCATTGGCATGTGTGGAACAAGACTAGAGGTCAATGTCCATGTAGTTACCGGGCAGATTTCTTTAATTCAAAACTTAATTAAATGTGTGGAGATGACGGGCATAACTGCTGATCAAATTACCTTGCAACCGATAGCCAGCTCAGAAGCGGTACTGACCTTGGAAGAGAAAGAGCTTGGGGTAGTTCTGGTAGATATTGGGGGCGGAACCACAGACGTGGCCATTTGGCGTGAGGGATCCTTGGTGCACTCACAGATTATTCCCATCGGTGGGAATCATTTTACCAATGATCTGGCCTTGGCGCTTAAAATACCTTTTAACGAGGCGGAAAAGCTTAAAATAAACTTCGGAAGTGTTTTAAAGGATGAACAAAATAAAGATTCTAAAGTTAAAATTCAAGGTCTTCCTGGTACCACTCCAAGAGAAGTGGAGCTTAAAATGGTTTCAGAAATTTTAGGTGCTCGGGCCGAGGAACTTTTTAAATTAATAAAAAAAGTAGCGGAAGAATCCAGGGCACTTAATAAAATTACCGGTGGTTTTGTTCTTACCGGTGGAGGATCCATGATCAAAGGACTTCCCGCTCTGGGTGAATTTTTGTTAGATTTTCCCACTAAAGTAGGTTACCCCATTCCTTTCGGGGGAATAACTAAAAATATGCAAAATCCGAAATACTCAACTGTCATGGGCCTTTTAAAACTGGCCCAAAGACGAGCGGAAAGGACTCCGGAAAGGCATAAGTTTTTTAGAGGCCATGGGCATTTTATTGGGAAGATAAAGGAATCATTAAAATCAGTAATTAAAGAGATCTTTTAGGAGGCATATTATGTTTGAAATTACCAAAGATGGTAAAACTACAAAAGAAAAATTCGGCGCTAAGATTAAAGTTATTGGCGTGGGTGGTGGTGGATGTAACGCTGTCAACACTATGATTAGGGCCGGACTTCAAGGCGTGGAATACATTGTCGCGAATACTGATATTCAGGCATTGGATGCCAGCTTGGCACCCACCAAAGTTCAACTAGGCATTGATGTCACTAAAGGACTTGGAGCGGGGGCCAATCCTGAAATCGGGCGAAAGGCGGCACTTGATGAATATGAAAAACTAACAGAAGTCCTTGAGGGGGCGGATATGGTTTTTGTCACCGCTGGAATGGGTGGAGGAACTGGAACTGGAGGCGCGCCGGTTATAGCAAAGCTTGCCAAGGAACTGGGTGCCTTAACGGTCGGAGTTGTAACCAAGCCATTTCTCTTTGAAGGAAAAAGAAGATTCAGACAAGCAGAGAGTGGAATAGTGGTATTGGAGGAAAATGTAGATTCACTAATCTCTATACCTAACCAAAGACTATTATACTTAGCTGGTGATTCGCTCTCACTTATTGATACCTTTAAAAAGGCCGATGAAATCCTTTTAAATGCAGTTAGAGGAATTTCTGATTTAATCAACAACATAGGTCACATCAATGCAGATTTTGCTGATGTTGCCACTGTGATGGCCAACAAGGGTCTCTCCCTTATGGGAACCGGAGTTGCGGCGGGACCAGACCGTGCTATTAAAGCGGCCACTGAAGCGATTAGTTCACCTCTTCTTGAAGATGTAAGTATCGATGGGGCGACAGGAATTATTATTAATATTACAGGTAGTGAAGAACTCACCATGCATGAGACCAATGAAGCAGTTACGCTAATTATGGAAGCGGCCGATGAGGAAGCGGAAATTATTTTTGGAACAGTCATTGATAACGACATGGGAGAAGATCTTAAAGTTACTGTGATCGCCACCGGACTTGGAGGGCAGGAACGGGTAACGACTGCTTCTATGAGAAGAAATGAGGACCTGAGAACTCAAAACTTAAATGGAACTTATATTGAGCCAGAAAGAGAGCAAGAGAACTTCACTGGCAGAATGGATATGTCTAAAGGCAAATCTATTGCTGAAAAGCTTGGTTTTATTAAGTTTAATGAAGAGGAACTCGATAGACCTAGTTATCTAAGACGTGAAGAAGGGGAAAAAACCCGAATCATTTCAAATCGCGGGGATTAGGCCTTTGGTCTAATCCTTCAATTTTTCTTTAAAGGTATCCCTATCAACTCTTCGGACAAAGAGGTCCATGTGGGATTCAATGAGATCTGATTCTAGATTTATTTTGTAATGGGTAATGATAAAGGCCGGAAGGCCTTCTTGTTTCCACATGCTTTCTTTTAGTTTTTGCAGCAGGATCCCTTCTTCAGGGTTTTCACTTGAGGGCCTTACCGTTTTTATGGAGATCCAACGGGCCTTTTCTGCCAGTTGATGATGCTTAGAGCAAAGAAGTATATTACGGTAGTTTTCTAAACAATCCTTGCAAAAGGTCTGCTCACAAATCTGACAACCACCGGTTGCTCGTCTATCGGTATGAGTGTTGCAATTGGCCGCCATATATTAATCTTAACTTAAGATTTGAAAAGTTTCGTGCTAAATTGGGCCTTATGAAGATTTTCCTACTACTACTTCTTATTTTTACCAGCGTAGTTCAGGCAAACAGCTTGCGAATTGCCTTGTCTGCAAAACCGATCAATTTAGACCCCTTTTTTTCAACCGATGGGAATTCCCAAAATATTAATAGATTGGTTCACATTGCATTAACCGATTTCAATTCCAAAATGAAATTTGAATGCAGGCTTTGTAAAAGTTTTAAAGAGGAAGTGAGGGAAGGAAAACACTACATTACCTTCGTGCTAAAAAGTGGCGTTAAATTTTGGGATGGAGGGGAGGTCACCGCAAAAGATGTGGAAAAATCGGTTGGATATTTTACCCATGATCCCCAGATCAAATCCATTTTCCGCTTTGCCTTTAGCAAAATAGAAAAAGTGGAAATCCTGGGAAAATATAAAGTAAGACTAGTTTATCCCAAATTTGATTTAGAGAATTTATCCAATTTATCTCTTCTTAAAATCCTAAAATATAAAAAGGCTCCAGATCACCATATTTCTAACATCATCGGTGCCGGTCCCTACCGAATAAGTCTTGTTCGTCCGCTGGAGCTAAATTTAAAACCAGTTTTTGATGAGTCACTCCCTGAGTTAAATTTTAAGATTGTTAAAGATGAGACTACTTTGGCCTTGAAACTTATCAATGGGGAGATCGATCTCTCTTTGGCCTCCATCTCTCCTAGAAAACTTGCTTGGCTTAAAAAATCTCGAAATGATTTAAACTTCTTTGAAATCCCGAGCTCTAATTACAAATACCTAGGCATCAATCATTCAAGGGAGCATTTAAAAAATAAAAAAATCAGAAAGGCCTTATCCTTATTGATCCCTCGGCTGGATATTTTAAAATATAAACTTAAAGGTCAGGCAGTATTGGCCCGAGGGCTCTTCTCCCCGGCCTTTACCTCCCTCTACGTTCCCGGGCCTATAGATATTTACTCACCTGAAAAGGCCCATGCCTTAATTAAATCAGTTGGCTATCGCAAAAACTCCGATGGATTTTTTGAAAAAGATGGGGAGATCCTAACGCTTGACTGGAAAACCAATAACAATCTTGCCACCATTGAGTTGGTTAAAATTATAAAAAGTATTTTTGAAAAAAATGGCATTTTAGTTAAGCTTACTTCCCAGGAATGGGGAACCTATATGCGAAATTTTAAAACTGGGAATTATGACCTCATTATGGGCCAATGGATGGGTTTTACCGGTGCTGATATGTTAAATTTCGTTTTTCACAGTAAAAGCATTCCACCTCGAGGGGGAAACCGAGGAAGATATATAAATCCCCAAATGGATCAGCTGCTTTCCATGGCGGAGACGGAAGAACGGGAGGGGCCAAGAAATAAGCTCTATAAACAGGCCCAATTTCTTGCCAATCAGGATTATTCTTATATAAACCTTTGGCATCCCAAGATTTCTTGGATCGCGAGAAAATGCTTGGGTGAACTTGGGCCTTTTCCCAATGGAAGCTTCCTTCCCCTTTTAAAGCTTAAAAACGAGTGCTCTAAATGAAACAAAAATATTACTATTCGGTCATGGCCTGTCTTGATTCCACCCCTGAGGAGGACGTAGTTGTTATAAACCTGAGTGCCTTTGATGAATTTGGCTGTGAAGGTATTGAAGAGTATAACCTTGATGAGGCGGCGATTGACAATATTCTCGGGCGAGAGGCCTACTTAGGCGCTGAAATACCAAATGAGCTCATACAAAAGTTGGAAGGTAAGGCCGGAAAGGTTAAATATCATTTCCTCACCCAAGATAATGCCAATTGTTTTAAAGACTTTTTGGTGGGAAATAAAATAAGCTGTGAGCTGGAGAAAAATTCCTGGGATGATTGGAATAAAAAATGGAAAGAACACTATAAACCAATCGTGGTATCACCTGAGCTAAAAGTAATTCCCGTTTTAAATGAAGAGGATTTTGCCCGTGAAGATGATTGTATCTATATTTATCCGGGAATGGGATTTGGTACAGGGACTCATGAGACCACCTATCTTTGTTTGAAAATCTTTACTGATCTTTTTAAAAATGGTTTTAGACCTGAGAATTGTCTTGATTTTGGTTGTGGTTCGGGGATTTTAGGAGTGGCGGCATTAAAGCTGACTTACGCCAACGCTATTTTTTGTGATGTGGACCGTGATGCCTTGGATAATTGTAAAAAAAACCTCTACTTAAATTTTGATGATAAACGTCTACATGGCTCCAGTCTTATCCTTAGGGAGCGTTTAAAATTTCCTGAAGGATTTGACCTAGTCTATGCCAATATCCTGGAAAATATTTTACTGGCAGAAAAGGATTTAATAATAGGAAGTTTAAAAAAGGGTGGACAGCTTATTGTCTCAGGTCTTTTAAAAGACCAAGAAAAAGATTTTCTCACTAAATTTAACCCTGATCATAGGTTGGAAAAAGTCAGGACTGAAATCTCTGGTGACTGGTGTGCCATTTTATTTGAGGCGCTCACATGAGGGCCATTTTAATAGCAGATTTTGAAAGAGACGCTGGGGAAGTGATTATTGGGGGAGATAAGGCCCGTCATTTAATAAAAGTTGTAAGGATTAAACCTGGTGAAAAACTTAAGGTGTTAAATGGCAAAGGCAGTAGCATTCTCTGCGAAGTAAAAACTATAGATTCTAAGAAGCTTTTTTTAAATATTTTAAAAGTAGAATCTTTTATTAGGGAAGATAAGTTGGATCTGGCCCTAGGACTACCGAAAACAGATGCCTTTGAAGATGTTATTAAGTCTGCCTGTGAGCTAGGGCTGGGAAAAATTATTCCAGTTAAAATGGAGCATTCACAATTTAAACCAATAAAATCTGATCGGTATAATAAGCTGATAGAAAGTTCGCTAATCCAATCCAATAACCCTTTCTTTTTAAAAATTGATGAAACCATCAATTTTATAGGACTAAGAGATCTGCTCTCTTCCTATGATAAGATCCTTTATTTTTGTTCTCATCAAGATATTTTTGTTAAAAACTCATTAGAAATCAAAAAAAGAGATAGGATTTTAATGATTATAGGCCCGGAAGGTGGATTATCTGAGGAAGAAGAAAGTCTCCTAAATGCTCAAAAAAACGTTTATTTCATTAATCTTCCCTCCTATATTTTAAGAACTCAAACGGCCGTTGCTATTTGCTGCGGGTGGGTTTTCGCTAAGATGCCTAATTAGTCTATTGGCTCTACGTCCATTTTATGAAATAATTATTTTATGGAAAGGAATCCTACTACTAGCAGCGACCCTCAAAAGAGACCAGTCTCTTTAAATGATGAATTTGATGATATCTCCTTTAAACCTCTTACCAAGGGCCTGGGGTTTCATCATCAAAAAGAAACCAACCGGCCTAGACCTTTTAGGCCAAGTCCAAGACCTCAAACTTATACTCCGCCCCCAACTCAAACTTTTAGAGAACCAGTTAATAAGGTTAAGCAGCAAAAGATTTTGGTTTTGGGGAGCTTCAAAGACCGAATTTTGGCCTTTTTAGTGGATTTTGGTATTGTTTCTCTCATAACCGGTCTGACTTTAACTACCCTGGTCTATGGGGCCAATCTTAATATTCAGGTACTTATAAGTATTCTAGATACCTATGAGATAATTCTATTTGCCTCTTCGATCTTCTCCCTGTACTTTCTCCTCTATTTTTCAATCCTGGATTTGAGCAGTACCGTTGGCAAATCCTTAATGGGTTTGGAACTCAAATTGGAAAATGGAAAGAGACCTCTTCTGGGTAATACTTTTCCGCGAGCGGTGGTTACACTGATATCCCTCGCTCTCTTAGGACTCCCGCTTCTTTCCAATTTTCAAAATAGGTTTTCCGAGTCTGAAGTTTTTAAGAAGTAATGGCCATATCAAAACAGGTAAAGATTTTTTTAAAGTCCCATGAGGGTAAAAAGATAGTATTTACTAATGGATGTTTTGATATTCTTCATCCCGGACACATTGCCTATTTAACCGCCGCCAGAGATTTGGGTGATCTACTTTTGATCGGGCTGAACTCAGACAACTCAGTAAAAAAAATAAAAGGCCCTGATAGGCCTGTTAATAGTGAAAATAATAGAAAGCTTATGCTTGAGGCCTTAAGAGCAGTGGATTTTGTAGAAATTTTTGATGAACCCACTCCTCTTGAGCTTATCCAGTCCATCTCACCCAATGTCTTGGTTAAAGGTGGGGACTGGGAAATAAAAGATATTGTTGGCTCAAAATTTGTTCAAGAAAATGGTGGCGAAGTCTATTCTTTGTCCTTTAAGGAAGGGCATTCCACTACAAATCTCATTAAAAAGCTTCAAGGCAAGGCCTAATCCCTCAAAAACTGTTTAGTTGACTAAAGTAATCGGTTTCTGTGTCGATAATCCATATGACTGACTAATATAGTCTGAATTATGGAGTTTTAATGGGCCTAAGACTTAATTCAAATGCTTTATCCCTAGCAATTGCCAGGAATATAAATAAAAACATTGATACATTTAACCGTGAGGCGCTCCGAGTTTCCACGGGAAAAAGAATTAACCATGCCGGTGATGATGCCGCTGGGGCAGCGATCGCTTCAAGACTTAAGGCCGAGCTGGCCGGATTTAAACAGGCCAAAAGAAATGCCAACGATGCACTGTCTTTAGTACAAACTTCTGAAGGCTCCTTAAATGAAATTAATAATATTTTACTAAGAATGAGAGAACTTGCCCTAGAGGGGGTGAATGATACTCTTAGCTGGGAAGATGCCAGCATTATTGATATGGAATATTTTCAGTTAAAAAATGAAATAGATCGGATCTCTGCGGTTACCACCTATAATGGAATTCCTCTGCTTATCGGAAGGAATAAGCGTTTGGATTTTCAGGTAGGTATTCACAGAGGAAAAAATAACGTCATCTCTTTGAATCTTGCGGCCACCAACACTACTACCAAGGGATTGGGTATTGGCGAGTTGGGTGTTTATTACCGGGTAGATTCAGAGGACACCCTAGAAGAAATAGATGCTGCTCTTTCTACCATTTCCAAGCAACGGGCATATCTTGGGGCCAAGCAAGAAAGGCTTGCCTTTGCCGCCTCTCACATCGAGGATACAATTTTTCACAAGGAAGATGCCCGTTCAGTTATCGAAGATGTAGACTACGCTGAATCTGTCAGCAACATGGTCAAGGCACAAATTATGCAGGATTTTTCTGTGGCCGCATTGGCCCAGGCGAATGCCATGCCTTCTAAATTATTAAAACTATTATAACAATTTGAGGGGGAGACCCTTCAATTTAGGCCCACCCTCCCTAGGTCAAATGACCTAGGGAGGCCCTTTTTGTTGATTAATGGGCCCTTTGCACCTATAAGATGGGAATGAAGTGTGCTGCTATTTCCGACATTCATATTAAAAATCCTGAGGATGAAGGATATAGTCTTCTACTCTCTTTTTTATCTCAAAAGGAAGTTAAAGAATCCTCCACTTGGTATTTTTTGGGGGACATTTTTGACATGATGGTGGGGAATCACCAGGAGTACCTAAAAGTTTATCCTCAGTTTTTTGCCCTCTTAGGTGAGTTTTTATCCCAAGGGGGAAGCGTTCACTATTTGGAAGGTAATCATGATTTTCAGTTGCGGGCCTTTTTTAACGATTTTTTAGAAGCTAAAAAAATCCCGTCCAGTAATTTTCACTACCACAGTGAGGCCTTCGAACAAAATTTGGAAGGCTCAACGTTTTACTTCTGCCATGGTGATGATATCCAAACAGGAAATTTCGGCTATATCTTTTTAAAAAACTTCTTAAGAAATCCTATCTCTGGATTTATCATTAATAAATTGCTGTCTTTTTCTTTTTTACAAAAGCTTGGAAAATTGATATCTGGAAATTCACGAAAATATAGTCAAGTTGATCAGGAAATAGTTAAGAAAAAATTTAGGAAATTTGCCAGACAGTTTCTACAAAATCACCCAAGCGATTTTTTAATCTGTGGCCATAGTCATGTTCTCGATGATTACTGGGTGGAAGGCAGAAGATACATAAATCTGGGATTTCCTCCCATTTCAAAAAAATATCTGCTCATTGAAGGGGCAAATACTCAGTTAATGCCACTTACCTAGATCTTTTAATATTTTCTTTTCCGTGAGTAAATTTCTCTTTTAGGGTTGAAAAATAAGAACGATCTAAATTTTTAACTAGCCTTGCAGAAAGACCGGAACTCTTTTTAACGGTTATTAGATGTTTATTAGTTATTTCAATAACCTCTTGTCCATCAAGAGTCAGGTGGACTTGTCCATCGGTAGGGTAAATTTTCAAATTAATGGTGGAGTTATCCGGTAAGACGATGGGCCTTTTTGTTAAGCTATGGGGGCAAATTGGTGTGAGGACAAGGGATCTTACCGCCGGATGAATAATGGGACCTCCCGCTGCTAATGAGTAGGCAGTGGAACCAATGGGTGAGCTGATAATAATACCATCTCCTGAAACAGTATATATTTGTTGGCCATTGGCCTCTATGTTTAAGGTGAAGATTCTAGAAATATCAATTTTATTAATGACCGCATCATTCATAAAATAACTTTTAAAGAGACATTTATTTTTATCAGAGACTTCAACTCTGAAAAGTGGCATTTTAATAGTTTCAAATTTATCCATCAGGGTTTTTTCTAGGGAATCAAAAAAATCAAACTGGGAAAACTCAGTAATAAATCCCAGCTTTCCAAGATTAATACCAAATATTGGTGGCCCTTTTTTATGGGCCTTTCGGCAGGCCCCAAGGATTGTCCCATCCCCTCCAAGGCTGATGATAAGATCTGCTTCGGTGTGAATTTTAGACTGCTCTACAAATTCCGCCTTTGGAGGGATTTTTTTCAATGCCTTCAAAACTATTTTTTCGTCTTTAAGGTCAAAGAGCATTTTCTTTTTTCTTTTACCAAGCCACCTGGCAAGGTTTGGAAGGATGCTTGAATACTCGGAGGTAACTTTTGGTTTCAAGACAAATGAAATGGTATTAAGACCCAATTGACGCTCCTGGCTATTAAGAGATTAATTAAGCTAATACTAATTAATTAATGGCCCATTGTCATTTAAGGCACGGGCAAATGTTGGCAAGACCTCAATTTTAAACTGTTCTAAATTCTGGCCTAGTTCATAATCAAACAAATCAAGGAGCAAGATTAAATCATTGTTTTTGCGGGCCCTAGATATTTTTTTTAAAATGGTTAATAGCTTAAATTGCAGTTTAAGAAAGGGCGAAACATCTTTTAAAGAAAAATTATAATTTTCTGTAAGGGCCGTTTTTATTACGGAAGAGAGCCTGACAAAGGCATCAAGAGTTTCAAGAATATCTAGGATTTGTTTGTCAAACTTTTTAAACTGGCTTTTATTAAAACTTGTTAGAGCGATATCAGTCTTTTCTTTGATAGCATCAATTGAAAGTAAACAGGCGCTTATGGCCTCTTCAAAAAGTTGTGATTTTTCTTGGGATGGTTCGATAATAATTTGATTCATGGTAACTATTTTAGACTAAATAAAACTTAAAAGGCCATGCTAAGTTAGGTGTGCGGGCCTATTTTTTAAAGATTTTGCTATCAGAGAAACTTTCTTCTTATCCCAGATAGCATGTTCTAAATCTTTCAACGCCAGGAGGGTGTTTTGAACACCCTCTTTTAAAGTAAAGATTAAATCTTCAAATAGTGTTAAGTCAGTTTTTGATGGAATCAAATCTGTCTGGTATTTAAAATCTAGAAGAGGAATGGATACTAGATGCCCGGAGGATGAAAATTTTAAAAGCTCGTTAATTGATGCAACAAATTCAGAAACTTTATCGGGGCCTTTGGTAAGTTGTTTTAAAAGTCTTAGAGAGTTTAAAATTATGCGGGAAACTTCACAGAGAATTTCTTTTTCTGTAATTAGCCACTCTGGTAACTCTTTTGAGAAAGAATTACTAAGCTCTCTTAAAATTTCCGGATCAGAAATATTTAAATAACTTTTTCCGATTAAGTATCTAGACATAAGAATGGACAAATTTTTGCGATAACCCTTTAGTTGATAAGGCCTGGCCCCAATAAGATCTTTTAAGGTGGTAAATAGATTAGTTTCAGGGTCGATGAGATCAAATTGTCTGGTCAACACATTATATATGTCTTCCCCCTTAATACGCACTTTGCTCACTATGGTGAGATCTCTTTCCCCAGGCGCCCAGCTACTATCTAAATGCTCCCTGTCACCAATTGCCTCTATTACCGGAATACCCATTTGCTGGGCCAGATTCTTGAAGGCATCTCCTGAGGTGATAAGCGTGTCTAGAAGGGGGAGAATTTTAGTTAGGGTTAGATAATTGGTACTTATAATTTCTAATTCATTATCAAAATACCTATTTATTTTTTCCGCATACTCATCATTGGAATCAAAAAGTAAAATAGGAAAATAGTGTAGATCTGTTTTTAAAATATCGATAAATTCAACGAGAGTTTTAAAAGGAAGGTTTTTATCATCCGTTAATTTCGGGATTTGGATACCAACTTTTATGTCTCCTAAGTCTTTTTCTTTTGGTCGAGTAAAAAGATCAATTGGTGTCCCCATGGATAGGTGAGCTATTTCAAGATCATTTAAAGGGAAGTGGGGATAATCTTTTAAAGCATCTGATAGGAGATGCCATTTTCCTGCAGGTATT
>SMVA01001604.1_pt1 | contig 28592 bp, 29 predicted proteins | sample 2456451 | NCBI WGS metagenome assembly SMVA01 (sample SAMN11095933, study PRJNA526329) | marine sediment metagenome | biome: Marine sediment; feature: Surficial sediment; material: Deep marine sediment; isolation source: Hadal surficial sediment | place: Pacific Ocean | collected 2014-05 | depth... | reverse complement strand
AATGCGGGCACAATGAATGCAGCAAAAATAAAGGGAAGCCATACAGCGATGAAATCGGGTTTACTGGCAGCCCAGGCGATATTTGATGGGTTGAATGAAGAGCAGCATCCGAGAGAACTTTCTGGTTTTGTAGAACGATTCAGGGCATCGGATTTATATCAGGAATTGCACAAATCAAGAAACTTCGGTTCTGGTTTTCACAAATTTGGATTCTGGTTGGGTAGTGCATTAGTTTTTCTGGAACAAAATATTTTCATGGGCCACTTCCCTTTCACTTTTCACGATAGCAGTAAAGACCATTGTCAACTCAAACCAGCCGCCGAGAGTGAAGTTATCGAATATCCTAAGGCAGACGGGAAAATTACTTTTGATATACTGTCTTCAGTCTTTATTTCTAACACTAACCACGGTGAGGACCAACCTTGTCATTTACAATTGAAAGATTCTACGGTTCCACTGGGTGTTAATTTGCCAATGTATGATGAGCCTGCTCAGCGCTATTGTCCGGCGGGTGTGTACGAAATAATTGAGGAAGACGGCAACAAAAGATTTCAAATTAATTCACAGAACTGTGTGCATTGTAAAACCTGTGATATTAAGGATCCTTCTCAGAACATACACTGGGTTGTTCCCGAGGGAGGTGGTGGCCCGAATTATCCGGCCATGTAAAACAAGCTGATATTACCAATAAGCAAACTGTTAACTGAATCAAACTGCAGGCTTTGACTAGGCTGGTCAGCTATTGTTAAAGTGTCAGCTAGGCTAATTCATTCATACTTTGGTATCTAATGATGTTTCGCCAAGCCCTATCTATATCTGCATTCATAGTGGTCGCGGGAATTCTACCAGCCCCGTCGCTGGCTCAGCATCAACTTCTTGATGATCGTTGGCAGCAGTTGGAAACGCCACATTTTTCTATCTTGAGCCAAGTATCAGGGAATCGTACCGAGAGGTTCGCTCAGGACCTTGAGTACTGGAGAGTCGTAGCATCCCATTTTATGTCTGACGGGAAAATGTTCCCACCTGCCGCGGTTAAAAACCAGGTATTTCTGTTTGAAAATTTAGCTAAGTTCCAGGCTTTTGCTGTCGCTAATGAGACAGCTTTTTTCTATTCTACGCCGCGAAGAAATTTCATGGCTGTTGTGTTAGATGATGAGTCATCTCTGGTGCAGGCGCGACATCACTATGCCCACTTCTTGACCCGCAATTTTACTGATTTGCGAATACCTCGCTGGTATGAAGAAGGGTTAGCCGCCTATCTGTCAAACCTGTCAATAAATCGAAATGTGGTGGAGTTGGTTCCCTATACACAGCAGGCATTTGAAGGGTCTCTGATGGCAAGCCAGGAAGTCACGCTAGATGAATTGTTATTTAAGGAGGAAGCATTGGGCTCGCCTCGCCTGTTACAGCGTGCAAATTTCAAGTCTGAAACCTTTCTTCACTTTTTGTTGCATGGACATGAAGAGCAAGGTTTTACCGATCGCCGCGAGGAGCTAAAACATTATATCGAATTATCATTAGCAGGTCGGACCCAGCGATTTGCCATGGATCAAGCCTTTAGTGTGACGGTTGCACAACTTGAAGCTGAATACGAACGATACCTTGAAGAGAGTGTAAGGCCCAGGGGGCAGCTAAACCTTTCCGGGATGCGTGAGGTGAACGAGACAGAACCATTTGAAACACTGCCCGTGGGCTTTATTGACTTAAGTAATGCGCTTGGGGAGTTGGCGATTCATACTGGAAAATTCGAGTTGGCAGAGATCTTTTTTCAAGCAGCAATTGATAGGAATTCTACAGTTCCCCGGTCCTATTCTGGTTTGGCGGATTCGCTGAGGATGCAGGAGCATAATGATGTTTCGGACGTTGAGATAACGGCTTTTTACCAACAAGCTTTAAAACTTGGTTCTCAAGAGCCAATTATCTTGCTTGACTATGGTGAGTACCTTGAAACCGTTTTAAATAATTGCGAGTTGGTTTTGAATCAACAGTACAGAAGCAGCACCCAAGACGAAATCAAAGCTCTTTTTGGAAAATCCATCGAATTAGCGCCAGATAATCCAGAGGCGAATCTGGCTATGGGGCAGTACTATCTTTTTTCCGGCCGTGATTACACGGCGGGTATTCCGTTTCAGATCAGGGCACTGCAATTGCTTCCAGCGGATTCGTTTATAATGGAACAAACAATTAGATATAAAATCGAAGCCGGGGAGTATTCAGAAGCCGAGAGGTTGATTAACGAGCTTGCACAGCCAATGCACTACTGGCGCGAATTTGACTGGGTAACTGACTTACGAAGGCGAATGCAATTTAAGCAGCAAGGGGTAGAATATGACTCTTGTGAACACAGCCTGAATGCGAATGTGGCAAAATAAACCAATTGTAGACACGTGGCCGGGATTATTGACTATGTCAATTATTGATTTGACCAGACAACTCCAAACTTTAGTTAGATTTACCTTAGTGATTGTTATTTTATCATTAGCGCTTTCTACGCAGGCGGCAATGCTTGACGAAAGTGCTGAGAATACGACCTGGTTTGATGAGGTCAGTAATCAGCTAGACACTTATGGTATTGATCTAATCCATAATCTGAACCACCGCGCCTTGGCTCGAGGAGGTATCGAGCGACCTAGGCTGGGTATGTTTCCTGATTTACCAGCGGGCAAATATCCTGTGACAGAAGAACTTTTGGCGTGGGAACAAGAGTTCAGTAACGGTGATATAGGAGGTATTGCTGTCGCTGTCAATGAGCCTATCCCTGGTGAAAAAATTGAAAATTATTCAGAGTTTCATCAAGCCTGGCTCAAAAGCCGAGATCCACACAGAGTATTTATTTCTTTTCATAGCGCAGATGTTGTTCACGCCGACAATCTCGCTACAGTACTACGAAGTCGCGGGTTTTCAGTAATGGTTTTTGATCAGGCCAGTTCGGCGGAAAATCCTGGGCGACTTTTTGCCACAGCCGGGCTGCGAATGGCCATTGACTCAAGGGCAGCGCGCCGTTATAGAAGCTCAGTGACTGAATTTGACTATCTAGGCGAAAGAGTAAGACGAAATTCAAATTCGCTATTTGCTGTTGGTCGTGGTGAGAACCGGCGACTCGCACGAAACGAACCTCCAGTGTTTCTCAAGCAGAGTCTTGGAGATGAGTATGAAGCATCTACAATTGAAGAAATTATTGTCCCAGGAGGTATTGCACTTGGTGAAGTTGCAGAATTTTCTATTGAGTTAGACAAGCTTATTTTTGCCGACAACCAGCTTTGGCTTGACGACCAAAACGGTAAACGCTGGGGTCTACCGGCAGTCGATGAGGTGGTTTTAAAAACGCTGTTTGATTTTGTACAACGATCTGAAGTAATTAAATCCGATGCGATTGTCGACATAGATGCAGATCGACGAGTAAAAATTTCATCACCGTTTAGAGATACCGACGTAGGCTATAACTTAATGGAGTTAGATACTGAGCCATTTGAGTTCGTGCACGGCTTGCGTGTAACCAAGAGTCTAATGATTGATACGTCGGTTGAATTCTCTCCTAAACCAGGCACTGAAGATTTGACCTACAATACGGTCTATGAAGTGCGCTTTCTCAGTGCTGATAATATGCGTATTGCCCAGACTCGTGTGGCACTGGAATACCAATATAGCGCCCTTAACTCGTCAATAACCCACAGTTATTCCTGGGGTCGGGATTTATCCAGGTTGGATGAAGATCTGGATTATTCGGGTCTAGGTAATAGTACTGCTCAGTTGGCAAGTTACGCCGCCTGGGCGGCGCTTTTCAGAAAAGTACAGCGTGAACAAATTCCGTTTCTCGAGGGTCGCTATGATTTTATGAAGCTTGACAAAGCCGGTCGGAAAACACCTAGTCGATTCTGACTTTGTTTAGATGAATAAATCGAGAATTTCTTGGTGAGTAAGTTGAATTACATGTCAAATAGAGTAACCGCCTTAATCATCGCTGTGCTGGTTCTTTCCGGCTGTACGGTCATCGACGTAGATATTGGATTTACCCCGGATGCCGAGCTGACGAAACGAGTTCTTGTCCTGGAAGCTGATGAGTTCCCTGAGATTATTCCGCTTTATTTAAATGATGAAGTCAAAAACTATGTAGACAGGGTGATAAATCGGAAAATGAACCCGCGACGAAAATTGGAGTTGCTTCGGTCAATGTTATTTGATGATGAGTATTTGAGTATCGACTACAGCGATCAATATACTCAGACCGCGGTTGAGGTTTTCGAGTCACGTGCTGGGAATTGTCTTTCTGTTATAAATCTTTACATTGCCATGGCTCGTTATGTGGGTGTAGATGCAAATTTTCAGACAGTTCAAGTAAGGCCTGCCTGGGATCGCCGTGGGAGTTTATTTGTCCTCAGCCAACATGTTAATGCTACCGGTAAAGTTAGTCAGCGTAATACCTACATAGTTGATTTTACACCAGCTATTGCATTGCAACAGCTTACTTCCAAAATTGTTACGGATTCCCATGCACGGGCACTTTATTTTGTTAATTTGGGTGTTGAACAAATGATTGCCGGGGATTTTGAATCCGCGCTGCTATATTTACAAAATGCATTGTGGATAAATCCTGAACTGTCCATAGGTTGGAATAATATTGGTACGGCGTATAAACGCCTGGGGGATCTGGAATTGGCTGAGTACAGTTATCAGATGGCATTTAAGCTAGATCAAACAAACGCAACTGCCATAAATAACCTAGCTCGCTACTATAATGCCCAAGGCGAAGAAGAACTGGCCAGTACCTACCGCCGGGCCATCACCAGATTTAGTAGGAAAAATCCTTATTACCACTTCAATCTGGGTAATACGGCTTATCAGTCGGGAAGCCACAAAGAAGCAATCCGTCATTACCGACGCGCTATTCGTATTAAGGAATTGGAACCGGAATTTTACTTGGCGCTTGCCAGGGTCTATTCGCAGATTGGCAATGACCGAATGCAAAACCAAATGATCTCAGAAGCAAACGAAATGCTGGCTGAAAATTCGGAAATTTATCAACCAAGTGACCAAAAGATTCGATTTATTGACGAGCTGACGATTATGCGTAGTACCAGCGCTGGTTTTTCTATAATAGCGCATTAAAACTAGTCAAATTTCGCCACGATGGCTTTGAACGAGTTCGGGAGTTCTCGCTGAGTTCTTTAGTTTAAGGCGCTGTCCTTCCAGTAACGGGTCCCTTTAATTGTAGCCTGTAGTGCCAGTCCGCTTTGTGTCAGCTGGTATATGGTTATGTTATCAAAAACTGCCTCTCCTGCTACCGCTACCCCCAGGTCCCCAGCCTTGACGGCCGCGTCGGCCTGCCCGCCAAAGGTCCATCCGGTCTCTACAAATTGGTCCAGGGAACTTTCATCATGGAAAATGAAAACGGCACGAAAATCTTTGACTCCCAAGCCGGGACCAACACCAACCTCGCCCATGCGCATATAAATTTGCTTGCCGTCCCGATTATCACGCACGACACCAATTCCGCTACCAAAACTAGCCAGGATAATATTGATATTGGCGCTACTGAATACTCCGTAGCCTACTGCTTCACCGACTTGTGTCCTTACATCAGGTTTTAATTGAAATAACTCGGCAAGAACCTCTTCTCGCATTTCAAGTATCGCCTGACGTCGATCCTCTGGGGCACTTCTATTAAGCCCGGTGGCGGTACACTGGCTCAACAGTATCAGTGTAATACCTAGCCAAATAACTCTGATTACTGATGTCATCATTACCCCCTCATGCTTGAGTTCAACTTGAGTATACATTAATAGTAACGGCGAAATTCTGCTTTAGCGCACAATTTTCAGTAAGGTTAGGTTTCTCATGGAAATTGAGGGGGCATCAAAACACCGTTGTTCTTCCTGTTCTGTAGATGGCGTGCCGGGTTTTCCCTGATTTAGCTATTATTGAGAAAAAATTATAGCGCTACCACTTTTACTTACTAAGCTGTTGCTACGCGAGAATTCAATTGCGGTCCTTGAGCACTACGACGAAAAAGTTTATGTTGTTGCAATGAGTTGCTATGTTGTCAGCATTCTTTGGAGTTCTGTCATTAACCAAGTATCTTCTGCGGATGAGCAATGAGAACTATTAAGGCATTATAAATCAGCACCGAGGATGGTGCGTGGAATTTGACGGAAAACAGGTTAGAAAAACAAATATATAATAGAGCAAACAGTAAAGAAGTCAGAGGAGACTTAGATGAACAGAAGCATTAAGATTTTTACTGGGTTAGTTGTAGCAGTGTTAGTCGTATTCACAGTGCAGGCACAGCAGTTGAGTAAATCGTCATCGCCAGATGATGCCGCTGTTTATATCGGGTCACCGGCCAACGGTGCAGTGGTTCCTACCACCTTTACAGTTATGTTCGGGTTATCAGGTATGGGTGTATCGCCTTCAGGTGTAGAACGACAAAATACCGGTCACCATCATCTGCTGGTTGATGGTGCCATGCTGCCTGATTTGAATATGCCATTGGGCGATGTTGTGACTCACTTTGGCGGAGGCCAGACTCAGACTACACTGACACTAACACCTGGAGAGCATACCTTGCAGTTGATCCTGGGTGACTATCTGCACTTACCCCATGAACCGCCAGTGGTTTCACAAGTTATATCTATAACTGTTGCTAACTGACGCGCTGGACAGCGAGTACGGCCATTGAATCCAGCGCATCACGAAAGCTGGATTCAGGCAGGTCTGTAAGGCACTTTCTAGCTTTCTCCACTTCCGATTGGGCAAAATTCCGCGTGTAGTCCAGAGCGCCGGAAGTTTTAACAATGGAAATTATCCGCTCCAGGGTATCAAGTCCACTGGTTTTGAGGCTGTCCTTAATGAGTCGAGAGTCAGCCTTACTGGTATTCTTCATTGCGTAAATCAAGGGCAAGGTCGGTTTACCTTCAGCGAGATCATCGCCGACATTCTTACCCATTGCGTTACTGTCACCAACATAATCCAATACATCATCAATTAATTGAAATGCATTGCCAACATGCAGACCAAACAAACGTAATGCTTCCTCGACCTTAGGTGTGGCGTTGGCGAGAATGGCACCACATTGGGCGGCTGCCTGAAACAGTATTGCAGTTTTGTTATGGATAACCTTCAGGTAATCGGTTTCAGTAATATCAACGTTGTGCTTGCTTATTAATTGTAGTACCTCGCCTTCGGCAATTTTGTTGGTGGTATCAGCGATTATTTGCATGATGCGGAGATTGCCCAGTGAAACCAGAATCTGAAAAGCCCGGGAATAGATAAAGTCGCCAACTAGAACGCTGGACGGATTATTCCACTGGCTATTTGCCGTGGGACGGCCTCGACGCATAGTAGACATATCAACGACATCATCATGGAGCAGTGTGGCAGTATGGATAAATTCTATTACCGCGGCCATCTTGATATGATCGTTACCAGCAAAATCACAACTACGTGCGCTTAACAAGACCAATATCGGGCGCATGCGTTTGCCACCCGCTTCAACTATGTAATGGCCCATATTTTCAACCAGCGGAACGTCGGAATGAAGCTGATCAACAATAAAGTGATTTACTGCTTCAAAGTCGGATTCCACGTTGGCGCGAATGTGCTGATACATTGATTTATCGAATCTGCTGCAAAGAGAATGACGTCCCAAGGGGGCTGTTTTTTTGAATGCATCCTAGGGAGACAAGATTAACCTGTCAAGAACGAGCTGAATACTACGTTGAGGGAGTGGCTGGGTTGATTACGATTAGGTTTCACTGGCGAAGGCCACCTAATAGTTGAAATAGCCAGTATTGAGCCCTTCAGGCTTGCCTCGGCGGGTAGGTTACCGTAAAATGCCGGCCCCTATGGGAATGGACCAGTATTGGAAAGTTTCTGACTAATAGATCGGAGCCTGAAGAGTATGTACGCAGTAATTGAAAGTGGTGGTAAACAGCACCGGGTTGAAGAGGGTGAAGTGCTCAAGCTGGAGAAGCTGGAAGCCGCTACAGGTGAAAAAATTAATTTTGATAAGGTTCTGATGGTTGGTGAAGGGGAATCAGTAAAGATTGGCACCCCCTATGTCAAAGGCAGTAAAGTTACTGCTGAAGTGTTGACCCAGGGCAGGGGTAAGAAAGTTAATATCATCAAATTCAACCGACGCAAGAATTATCGCAAGCAGCAAGGCCATAGACAGTGGTTTACCGAAGTGAAAATCACCGGTATTAAGGCATAGGAAATCAGGAGTAAGTAATGGCTCATAAGAAAGCAGGCGGTAGTACCAATAACGGTCGTGATTCAATATCCAAGCGACTCGGCGTGAAGCTGTTTGGAGGTCAACGTGCGGTGGCGGGTAATATTATCGTTCGTCAACGTGGAACCCGGTTTCACCCAGGGGAAAATGTAGGCTGTGGGCATGACCACACACTGTATGCAAAAGCCGATGGTGTGGTTAGATTTGAAATTAAAGGCCCGAATAACAGAAAATATGTAAAAATCGAATCGGCCTAGGAAAAGCTCTGTTTTATTTGCCAAGCCTCGTCATTCGACGGGGCTTTTTTGTAAGTACTTCCTGGCATAATTTTTAAACCGATTAACCCGAACAGGATTCACAATGAAATTTGTTGATGAAGCTGAAATCACTGTAGAGGCAGGGAAAGGCGGCAATGGCTGCCTAAGTTTTCGGCGTGAAAAATACATTGAGAAAGGTGGTCCTGATGGTGGTGATGGCGGCAATGGTGGAAGTGTCTATCTGGAAGCTGACGACGCACTCAATACGCTTGTAGATTTTCGCTTTCAACCGAGATATCGCGCCGATTCCGGGCAACCGGGTCAAGGGAAGAACTGTACCGGTAAAAGCGCCAATGATCTTGTTACCAGGGTACCCGTAGGAACGAGTATTGTGGATGTGAATACCGAGGAGCTGATTGCCGATCTGTCAGTTCCCGGGCAAAAAGTCATAGTCGCTAAAGGAGGATACAAGGGGCTTGGTAACACCCGCTTTAAATCCAGTACTAATCGGGCACCGCGTAAAACAACGAAAGGCTCCCCGGGAGAAACCCGGGTATTGCAGTTGCAACTCAAATTGGTGGCCGATGTCGGGTTGTTGGGTTTGCCGAATGCGGGTAAGTCCACCTTGATTCGTGCGGTCTCCGCTGCCAAACCTAAAGTGGCAGACTATCCGTTTACTACTCTTGTGCCAAACCTGGGCGTGGTCAGTCTAGGTCTTGATCGGAGTTTCGTTATGGCCGATATTCCTGGATTGATTGAAGGAGCAGCAGAAGGGGCTGGATTAGGTGTTCAATTCCTCAAACATATTTCCAGGACACGCCTGCTGTTGCATCTTGTGGATGTACTACCAATAGATAACAGTGACCCGGTTGAAAATGCCAGAAAGATATTCGCCGAGTTAGGGAAATTCAGCCCCAACCTGGCTAAGAAAGACTGTTGGTTAGTGTTAAACAAAATTGATATGTTGAACCATGAAGATCTTGCAGACCTAAAATACCGGATGTGTAATGAGTTACCTTGGGATAGAAAGGTGGTTGAGATCTCAGCAATCAACAGCGGGGGTGTAACAGAATTGTGTGAGGCATTAATGGGTGCAATAGAGGCGCATCGATATAAAATAGCCAATGATGAAGCTTATGTGGCTCACCAGGAGGAAATGGATCTGGCAATGGCACTGGAAATTCGCCAGAGTATTCAACGGAGTAAAACAAAGCATGGCCGAACCATGGATCATGATGAATTAGATGATCTGCCCTGGAATCAGGACTGATTATGCGCAAAGAACTAACAAAAGCGAAATGGATCGTGGTTAAAATTGGAAGCTCCCTAGTAACCAATAATGGCCTTGGGCTAGATCGTGACGCAATCGAACGCTGGGCTGAGCAATTGGTCTCGTTACAATCTGACGGAAAGAAACTGGTTCTTGTTTCCTCCGGCGCTGTGGCAGAGGGTGTGGCGCGCTTGGAGTTGAATAGTCGCCCCCGCGCTGTCCACCTGCAACAGGCCGCCGCGGCCGTCGGACAGATGGGCTTGATTCAGGCTTATGAAACCTGTTTTTCGAAACACGGGGTTCATGCAGCTCAGATACTACTCAGTCATGAAGATCTTTCGAATCGCAAACGTTATCTTAATGCCCGCAGTACTTTAACTACTTTGTTAGAGATGGCGGTGGTTCCCGTTGTCAATGAGAATGACACAGTCGCTACCGCTGAACTTTGTTTCGGTGATAACGATACCCTGGCCGCGTTGGTGGCTAATCTTATCAATGCCGACGTGATGATAATTCTGACTGATCAAGCAGGATTATTCAGTGCTGATCCTAGACTTGATAAAGAGGCAAAGCTCATAAGCCATGCCCAGGCAGGGGATGTAGAGCTGGTAAAAATGGCTGGAGTGAGCAGCAGTCTCGGACGGGGTGGAATGCAAACCAAGTTGTCGGCTGCACGTCTGGCAGCAAGATCGGGCACTTATACTTTAATTGCAGATGGTCGGGAACCGGATATTCTCACTCGCCTCTTAGCTGGGGAGGAACTAGGCACGCTTTTGACGCCAGAAAATGAACCAGTAGCCGCTCGTAAGCAATGGTTGGCTGGACAGTTAAAGGTTTGTGGGGCACTGGAGCTGGATGCTGGAGCGGTTACCGTATTACAAAATTCTGGACGAAGCTTGCTTGCAGTAGGAATCACGTCCGCTTCCGGTTCGTTCGAGCGCGGTGATGTAGTCGCCTGCATTGATGCAGGTGGACTGGAAGTGGCACGGGGACTGGTTAATTACAGCAATGACGAAATCCTGACAATAATGGGAAAACCCAGTGATCAGATCGAATCTTTACTAGGATACTCCAGAGAAAATGAAATTATTCATCGCGACAATATGGTATTGAGCGGATAAAAATGACAAAAAAACCGGCATCAGCCGGTTTTTTTACAATCTTCGTCAGTGGCTGACTATCAAGTCTTGAGCGCCTTTACTGCCGCATTGAGGCGACCTTTGTGCCTGCCCGCCTTGTTCTTATTAATAATGCCCTTATCTGCCATACGATCAATAATCGGAACTGCATCATTGTATGCTGCCGTAGCCTTTTCGTAATCGCCATTGTCAATAGCGGCAATTACCTTTTTAATACTGGTGCGCACCATAGACCGAAAACTGGCGTTTTGCCGCCGCCGATTTTCTGCCTGGCGAGCCCGCTTGCGTGCTTGCAGAGTGTTGGCCAATTGTTGCTCCTTTACTAACTAAACTAACTGGATTCGGTGAAGAATGTGCTTTCAATGAATAAAATTAAGAAATTCAACCTAGGGTGAAGTTTGCTAACTTAGACTCAAATTTTGAGCGCGCAACTATGCCGTTTTCGCCTGGAATTGTCAATAGGCCGAGATATCGAGGGCAATATTGAATGTTTTGCTACCAATATTTTCAGGCATTTGGAAAGGTTGTCGAAATAAGTGTTAATAGACTTTTAACCGATTTGCTGCTGTTATTACAGCGCCACGAAATCACCCACAGTAGTTCGATCACTCAATGACAGAAGACAATAATTCCAGCGTCAAGCCATTTCAGGATAGTTCCAAACACGGAGGTTTGCTGAAAGCCAGCGGTGTAACGGGCTCTATGACAATGGTATCTCGGGTGCTGGGGTTGATCAGAGATATAGTCATTGCCAGGGTATTCGGGGTCGGGGACGGGACAGACGTCTTTTTTCTGGCTAACCGTATTCCAAATTTCCTACGTCGGCTGTTCGCCGAAGGGGCATTTAATCAGGCATTTGTGCCGGTGTTGTCGGAATATCGTACCAAGCACAGTCACAGCGAAGTGCAGCAACTGGTAAACAGTGTGGCTGGGACGCTTGGATTGATTTTACTGGTAGTCACAGTGGTAGTGGTAGTGGCAGCACCACTGATATCCATTCCAATCGCCTATGGGTTTATGGACGAGCCGGGCAAGTTTGAACTGTTCGTCCAGATGCTGCGGTTAACCTTCCCCTATCTGTTGTTGATTTCAATGACAGCCTTCTGTGGATCTATTCTGAATAGCTATGATCGATTCGCCGTGCCGGCGCTTACGCCTGCTCTATTGAATATTTCATTAATTGGTTGTGCTCTGTTACTGGCTCCTTACATGGGTAGACCGGAGTTGGCTCTTGCTTGGGGAGTGCTAGTTGCCGGCGTAGTGCAACTGATGTTTCAATTACCGTTTCTGGCGCGGATTAACTTATTTCCGCTGCCAAGGCTCAATACTCAGCATGAAGGGTTAAAACGCATTAAGTCGTTAATGATACCGGCACTGTTTGGTGTATCAGTCAGCCAGATCAACTTGTTGCTGGATGCATTCATCGCCTCGTTACTGATGTCCAATGCTGTCTCCTGGCTGTATTATTCTGATCGCCTGGTAGAATTGCCTTTGGGGGTGTTTGGGATCGCGATCGCAACTGTTGTTTTGCCCAGTCTGTCAAGAAAAAATGCGGCGCAATCAATGGATGAGTTTGCCCAGACACTGGACTGGGCACTCAGGCTTGTATGTCTCATTTCAATCCCGGCGACCCTGGCACTCATGATTATTGCAGAACCGCTACTGGTTACCCTGTTTCAGAATGACAGATTCACAACAAATGATGTTATGCGTGTAACCGTCAGTCTTCAGGCCTATGCTTTTGGCCTAATTGCCTACATGGGAATCAAGATATTTGCCCCTGGGTATTTTTCCAGACAGGATACAAAAACTCCGGTAAAGATTGGAATAGTTGCTATGGCAGCGAATATGGTACTTAACATCGTTCTGGTGTTTGGTTTTAATCTGGGTCACGTAGGACTTGCCTTGGCGACCAGTTTGGCCGCATTTGTTAATGCGGGATTATTGTTTTTGGGTCTATGGCGCAAAAAATTGATTCGCCGCCAGCCTGGCTGGCCGCTATTTACCTTGCGAGTAGTATTTGCCAATACCCTCATGGTTGTTTTTCTAGTACTGGTTGCGGGAGACTGGCAGGAATGGTTGACATGGGGTATGAATACCCGGGTATGGCAACTTGCTGTGTTGTGTGTCGGCGGATTTCTGGTTTATACCGCAAGTTTGTATATAAGTGGCTTACGGTTTATTGACTTACACCGGTAAGGAAATTTTTTGGACTGATTATCCAAGTAGATCAAGTGGGGTCTTTGTGCATGAATAAGCGTGCCTATAGAATAGTCTGCCTGGTGTTGTTTAGCTTGTCACCAGCGGCTGCACTGGCGGACGTCGAGTGTGTGGCTTTGCTCCATGGCTTGGCTCGCACTTCTACTTCAATGATCAGATTAGAAAATCGGCTTGAGCGGGCAGGTTTTGAAGTTGTTAATATAAATTATCCCTCTCGTGATCAATCGGTTCAGCAGCTCGCAAAAGATGTGGTCACTGATGCCATCGATGCTTGTGAAAAATTTTCCCCGGATACAGTTCATTTTGTAACTCATTCGCTGGGGGGAATTCTGGTTAGGTTTTACTTTTTGAACGAAGAGTACGAAAAGCTGGGTAAGGTAGTAATGCTAGGCCCGCCGAACCAGGGAAGCGAAGTGATGGATTTTTGGCATAAAATTCCGGGATTTGATCGGTTTACTGGCCCGTCAGGAACACAACTTGGAACCACTAATGGGAGCATGCCTAGGTTTCTCGGTGCGGTAAATTTTGAATTGGGTATCATTGCCGGAAACCAGAGTATCAATCCGTTTTACAGCTTAATGATTCCTGGGCCAGATGACGGCAAAGTCTCTGTAGACAGCACACGAATTGAAGGCGTAAGCCAGCACCTTGTAATGCCTGTGACCCACACCTGGATGATGTTTAATGCAGACGTGATAGAGCAAGTAATTCACTTTTTGAATACCGGCAATTTTATGCTGGTTCCCTAGAAGCTTTAGATGAAAAACCAATAATAGTGCTAATTAATTACTCTATTAGCGTTATAGAAAATGTCAGGTTATGTATCCAGGTTTCGAACATTACACTACGTACAATGCTAGCTGTCATAGGTATCACCTGGTTTTGCATATACTGTTTTAATACGGCGATGTTTTCTAGTTTACCCGCGACATGAATTTTCCTGTTGAGGTGTTAATTTTTACCACATCACCCTGGGTAAGGTATTCCGGCACTTGAACTTCAAACCCGGTATTTAGAGTGGCTGTTTTATTTCGGTGCGTTGCTGAAGACCCGGTAACGGCTGGAGGTGTGTCGGTGATAGTTAAATTGACTGATTGCGGTAATTCAATCCCCAGTATTTGGCCATCCATAATGAGCGCAATAATATCGGTTTGCTGCTCTGCCAAATATTCCAATTGCCCGTCAAGGGCAGAGCTATTCAATCCGTACTGACTATAGTCTTCCATATTCATAAAGTAATACGTGTCCCCATCCAAATAGGAATACTGTACTAAGACTCTAGCGCAATCAGCATCCTTTAAAATGTCATCACCCTTAAATGACTGGTCAAGCTTTTGTTGTGTCTGCAGATTGGTAAGACGAACTTTATAAAGTGTAGCAGCGCCTCGAGAAGAAGGGCTCTTGCATTCAAGTTGTTTAACGATATGGGGAGCACCGTCAATAACAACAATCATCCCCTTTTTTATGTCACTTGCTTTTGGCACATTCAACCTCACACAGGTGGTAAGTTTGAGGCAATGTACTCAATCCTGTCGGTGCTGTAAATAATCTATGGTCTAAACGTGGGTCGCGAAAAAACACAGGTGGGCCTTTGATCTTAGTTGCCCAAGGCAGCATAATGTGAACAGGTTAATTAGTGGTGGGAAAAATGCGCGATCGAATAAAAGAAATAGATGATCTACACATTATCGACCATGAGGTGTTACCCGCGCCGGCGGTATTGAAAGATGAGTTGCAACTTGAAGGTAAGGCCCTAGAAACAGTTATTGGTGGCCATCGTAGTCTTAAGGCTATTCTTGAAGGAAAGGATAATAGAATTGTAACGGTAGTCGGACCTTGCTCCATTCATAACACCCATGAGGCGATTGAATATGCTAACCGTCTCAAACCCCTGGCAGATGAGCTGGCTGAAAATTTATTAATACTCATGCGCGTTTATTTTGAGAAACCAAGAACTACAATCGGCTGGGAAGGTTTAATTTACGATCCCTACCTTGACGGTACACATAGAATTGAACATGGATTGAGATCGGGCAGGGAATTGATGTTGACGATCGCGGATATCGGCCTGCCTATAGCCGTTGAAGCTTTGGATCTAATTTCACCTCAATATCTTCAGGATCTGGTGACGTGGACCGCTATAGGCGCCAGAACTACCGAGTCACCTACTCACCGGAAACTGGCGAGCGGTATTTCTTCGGCAGTAGGCTTTAAAAACAATGTCGATGGTAATCTGTCAGTGGCGGTAAATGCGATCCGCTCGGCGTCAACGAGCAATAGTTTCATTAGTATTACCGAGGACGGAAAAGTTGCGGTGTTTCGAACCCAAGGTAATCCCCATTGTCATGTAATTTTGCGAGGAGGAAAGTCACCCAACTACGATGAAGAAAGTGTAGCTCTTTGCGAGAACGAGTTACGCAAAGCAGCATTACCTGAGAACATTATGATTGACTGCAGTCATGGTAACTCGAAGAAGAATTTTCAAAATCAAGGGCTGGTACTTGATAGTGTGGCAGAGCAGATTGTGAAGGGTAACCGGTCAATATTTGGAGTAATGTTGGAAAGTAATTTATTGGAGGGGAATCAGCCAATACCAGACGATCTTGAAGAGATTCTTTATGGTGTGTCAGTGACCGATGCCTGCGTTGGTTGGGAAGACACTGAAAAACTATTAAGAAAGTTCTCCAGCACAGTCTCTGTTGCTCTTGCTGCCAGATAGCAGGTATTTATTTTTAGTTGGAACAAAAAGTCTAAAAAATAATGGCTTTCAACTCCCTGCTTTGTGGTTGGCAATCAACGGTCCAGCGTTGATCGTTTTAATTTGGAGGCCAAAAAAATATCCGATAAGTTATCGATCAGCACGGCGACATTCAGCTAATCCGTTCCCAGTACAGTGCCAAGACTTTCAACAAGGTAGCCAATATTTTCATCATTGATTCCTGCAACGTTAATGCGGCTGGAATTCACCAGGTAAATACTGTAATTCTGTACCAGGGAGGTAACCTGTGGGACGTCCACGCCAAGAAATGAAAACATGCCTTTTTCGCGTTGGATAAAGTCAAAGTCGCGCTCAACTCCAGCTTTTCGTAAGTTGTCAGCCAACATTGCGCGTAATCCATTGATACGATTACGCATTTCTCTCAATTCCTCATTCCAGGTGTCTTTCAACTCACTGTCGTTAAGGATTAGCTGAACCACGGCGGCGCCATGATCGGGAGGCATCGAATAGTTTGCCCTGGCTGAGGCGGCTATTTGGGTGCTGACGATGCTGGCAGTGGATTCATTGTCACACACAATGCTAATGGCGCCCGTACGTTCCCGATAGAGACCAAAATTCTTTGAACATGAGCTGACCACGATTAATTCGGGCAAAGCTTCAGCTAATAGACGGACCCCATATGCATCCTCATCAAGCCCGTCGCCCAGTCCTTGATAGGCAAAGTCAATAAATACAGTGAAGCCGTTTTTCAATGCCAGGTCTTTAATCTGCCCCCATTGCCCAGAATCCAGGTCTGCTCCACAAGGATTGTGGCAACAACCGTGCAACAGAACCACATTACCTTGACCGACGTTGCCAAGGCATTTCATCATTTCCTCAAATCGGATGCTGTGGGTTAAATAGTCGTAATAGGGGTAACTTTCAATATTGAGCCCAGCAGACCCCAGTAGTGGCACATGATTGGCCCAAGTGGGATCACTGACCCAGATAGTAGCCTCGGGACTGGCTTTCTTAATAAATTCTGCTGCCAATCTTAACCCGCCACACCCCCCGGGTGATTGAACTGTTAGGCGCCGCTTGCCAAGAGTAGAATTTAGTTTTTCACCGAATACAAGTTTCGCCACTGTTTCATTGTAGTTGGCATCACCGGTTGGACCCACGTAGCTCTTGGTAATTTGAGAATTCAGAATTCGATTCTCAGCTTCTTTGACTGCTGCCATTACCGGGGTATTACCGTTTGCGTCTTTGTATACGCCAATGCCCAGATCGATCTTTTTGGGATTGGTGTCGGCACGGTAAGACGCCATCAATCCAAGAATAGGGTCAGCGGGTAGGCGTGGTAATGATTGAAACATATTCTTCTCTCTACTTTCTCTGATAAGCCGTAAGCGTATTCTGTAATAGTGATGCGCGGGTCATTGGCCCAACGCCACCGGTTACATAGGTCAGATAGGAACATTTATCCTTCACATTTTCAAAATCCACATCACCTACGGTTCTAAATCCGGATTTTTTGGTACTGTCAGGAACACGGGTCTGCCCCACATCAATGACTACAGCACCTTCTTTTACCATGTCTGCAGTAACAAACTCAGTTTTTCCAATGGCCACAATCAGAATGTCGGCACTTTGACACAGCTCAGACAAATTTTTAGTACGACTGTGGGCGATTGTTACAGTAGCATTTCCCGGGTTTGTATTCCGTGACATTAATATTGCTATGGGAGTACCCACTATATTGCTCCGCCCCAGGACCACACAATGCTTCCCTTCGGTTTCGATTTTGTAGCGTTTAAGCAATTCCATAATTCCATTTGGGGTTGCTGATATAAATGCAGGAAGTCCAAGACTCAGTTTGCCAATGTTTTCCGGGCAAAAGCCGTCGACATCCTTGCTAGGATTAATAGCGACAATTATCTTATGTTCGTCTATATGGGAAGGCAGTGGAAGTTGCACGATAAACCCGTCAATACTGTCGTCGTTGTTTAACTGATCTATTTGATCCAGTAATTCACTTTCACTGATACTGTCATCCTTCCGGATCAACGTTGATTCAAACCCGACTTCCGCACAGTCTTTCACCTTAAAAGCTACATAGTTTTCGCTTGCACCGTCGTTACCCACTAAAACAGCGGCCAGGTGGGGTGCCCGCCCTCCGTCTGCTTTTATTTGAGAAACCTGGTCGGCTATTTCCTGGCGAATTTGTTGAGAGCAATAATTACCATCAAGTAATTGCATTAGCTTGTATCCATCTGTTTAGAAAACCCCTGATTAATTCCATGGCCTTGCCCGAAGGGGCCTACAGCCAATCCCGCTCTGACCGTTGCACTTTCTTGACAGGCCGACGCATGCTGGCGATAGCGCGCCTTGATAGCAGCATTGGCTGTAGGCCAGAGCTATCATAGAATTAATCAGAGATTCCTTAGAAAACTCGAATGATGTTAAGCGCTGAGAGCCGGCTGACCCAAAGGGTCGATATCATAAACGAGCCATTGAATTTGCTCAAGCGGTTACCAATTACCAGTGTTTACCATACTCACCCATGGCTCCTTCGGATCCAGTGCCTCGCCTGCCTGTAACAGTTCAATGGAGATATTGTCCGGTGAACGAATAAACGCCATACGGCCATCGCGCGGGGGCCGGTTAATCGTTACACCTTTTTCCAGGAGACTTTCGCAAGCGGCGTAGATGTCGTCCACTTCGTAAGCCAAGTGACCGAAATTCCGACCTTCCGGATAGGGTTCCGGGTCCCAGTTGTGGGTCAGTTCTACCTGGGCGTCTTCGTCGCCTTCAACGGCAAGAAATACCAAGGTAAATCTCGCTTGTTCAACTTCTACCCGTCGAATTTCCTTGAGCCCAAGTTTGTTGCAATAAAAGTCGAGGGAATCATTCAAATTGCTAACACGGACCATGGTATGGAGGTATTTCATTGTTATTTCCTATCTTGTATCCCTGAATGGGTCAGGTAAATCTAGCTAAAACTTCAGTTAATTAATACAGTACAACTGACCTGATACTGACTCCTTCATGCATCAGGTCAAAGGCCTTATTGATGTCTTCCAGGGGCATGGTATGGGTTATCAGGGGATCTATCTGTATCTTTCCCTGCATATACCAGTCGACAATTTTAGGAACATCTGTCCGTCCCCTGGCGCCGCCAAATGCAGTGCCTCTCCAGACCCTTCCAGTGACTAGCTGAAAGGGTCGGGTAGATATTTCCTGCCCTGAGCCAGCAACGCCAATTATAATTGATTCTCCCCAGCCCTTGTGGCAGCACTCGAGAGCCTGTCGCATTGTAGTGACGTTTCCTATGCACTCAAAACTGTAATCCACACCGCCATTGGTCAGATCAATGATGGCTTCGGAAACATTTTCCACTTCACCGGGATCGATAAAATCAGTCATGCCAAACTGGCGACCCAGTTCGGCTTTTGACTGGTTTGTATCGATCCCGATAATGCGGTCGGCTCCTACCATTCTGGCACCTTGAACCACATTAAGACCGATACCACCTAGACCGAAAACTGCCACCGTGCTGCCTAGTTCTACCTTTGCATCCAGCACCACCGCTCCAATTCCCGTCGTCACACCGCAGCCTATATAACAGACCTTATCGAACGGAATATCCGGGCGAATTTTAGCTACTGCAATTTCAGGTAATACGGTGTAGTTAGAGAATGTGGAACAGCCCATATAATGCAGAATGGGCTTGCCGTCCAGTGAAAATCGACTACTGCCGTCCGGCATTAGACCCTGACCCTGGGTAGAGCGTATTGACTGGCAAAGATTGGTTTTGGGGTTTAGGCAAAAATCACATTCACGGCATTCCGGTGTGTACAGCGGAATAACCGTGTCACCAACCCGTAGTGACTTGACGTCCGGCCCAACTTCAATCACCACTCCCGCGCCTTCATGACCAAGAATAGCCGGGAAGGCCCCTTCGGGATCGTCCCCGGACAGGGTAAACGCGTCGGTATGGCAAATACCGGTGGCTTTGATTTCTACCAGGACTTCTCCAGCTTTAGGTCCCTCGACATCAACTTCGACTATTTCCAGTGGCTGTCCCGCTGCAAAAGCAACGGCTGCTCTCGATTTCATAACAATCTCCCCCAGTTTGGCTGACCGACAGTATTTCCTGGCATTGTAAAAGACTGCTTGCATGACAGGCAACCGTAACTGTGTACGGATTACAAGAAATAGGCTTGAAGATTGCTTGAGCGGTATGGGCTCGCTTTTTACTAAAACCGAGTTTCTCTAGTTCTATTGTTACATTCTCGGTATTATTCCAGTGTTGGGTTTAAAATAAACAGCCATGGTATTTTGCAAATGAAGCAACTGTTCACATTCTTAACCCTATGCAGTGCGGCGTCATTGGCATCGGGCGTTAGTTTTGCTGCTGAAGAAGCAGAAGATGGAATCTGGATTGATGTGCGATCGCTGCAGGAATATCGACAGGGACATATCGAAGGCGCTATTAATATACCCCATGGGGATATCGGTCATAGAGTCCTTGAATTTGTGGATGATCTCAGGGCCCCTGTACATTTGTATGACGCGACTGGAGTTTTCGCCGGCCTGGCTTTGGAATTACTCATGGAAATGGGGTTTGAGTATGTGATTAACGAAGGTAGTTATCAGGCAATCCTCGAGAAGCAGGACAAATAAGTGTTCTGCACCACCGCTGAAATGTTCAATAGTTACTCTGATTGTCGGCTCCTGGTAGGGTAATTCTTCACTTTTAAAAATGCTTATGGAATTGTTTTACGCCGTAGCAGTTGTTGTTGCGGGATCTTACATTCAAAGTTCGATCGGCTTTGGTCTGGCTATAATCGCTGCGCCCCTGTTATTTCTGCTAAATCCTGACTATGTACCAGCTCCGATTACCGTGTGTGCATTTACATTGTCGATCGCTAATGTCTGGAGCCATAGGGACTCTGTGTCATTCACTGGCCTGAAGTACGCCATTCTTGGGCGAATTCCTGGATCAGTTGCGGGTGCGATACTACTCCTGTGGATCGACCAGCAATTATTAGGGCTCTGGTTAGGTATTTCCGTTTTAGTGGCAGTTGCACTGAGCGCTAAAACTTTTGCCTTGACTCCAACTAATGGTCACTTGATGACAGCAGGTTTTTTCTCCGGCTTTATGGGAACAAGTTCTTCTATCGGCGGCCCGCCAATGGCACTGGTGATGCAACATCAGGACGCACAGTTCATTCGTGCTAATTTGTCGGCATTTTTTGTATTGAGCTCGGTCATGTCACTGGCGATGTTGGCACCGGTGGGCTATTTCGGCACCAAGCAGATGCTCCTTTCGCTACCTCTTCTTCCTGGCACGTTGCTTGGATATTGGTTGGCTAGAAAAACATGGCATCTCATTTCACCTCGACTATTGCGTTATTCATCCTTAGTTTTGTGTTCTTTTTGTGGCTTGTTAGCCATGCTTTCGTATTGGCTTTGATAATTTAAATTCATAAATATCAAACTAATAGGTAAGATAATTAGAGCCAATTGGAATTCTGTTCCACACGTCGAGTAGGAGCTGTCCAATTGCTTTCCATTAGGTTAAACTCCTGTGTTCTGTAGTATAAATACCGTTACAAATTGAGGAGTTTGGTATAAAATCAACTTTAATCGGCAAGTTGTTAGCTTTTGTTGCTGTTTGTTCATTGTCACAATTCGCTTTTGCAGATACAGAATCTGCCATTAAAAGCGTCGCTGGAATTCTGACCAATTTGAATCATTTTGCTTCTGATGCAGATAAAGCTACCCTAATGGCTATATCCGAGGATGAAGGTAACGGCAGGGGCATAAGGGCTGTAGCAACAGCTGTACATAATATCCAGCACGCGGCTACTGCGGACGATAAAGAAATTATGGGTACTGTATTGGCGAGTGACCGGGCGCAAGCAGGAGTTAAGTCTCTGGCCGGAATAGTAGCCGAATTCAATCACATGGTCAGTGACGAAGCAAAAACTACTTTAGGATCGTTGTAGTAAGCTCGCAAACCAAGATCACAAACAAGAAAGATAGGTAGGACTTCAGAATAAGCCTTGTCCACATAGGACGAGGCTTTTTTGTAACCATCCCTGGTCTACCCTATTAACCCAATAGGCAGTAGAATGAGTGGGGTTGTTGATCGGCTTAATCGGCCCAATCCATCGGTTTATCAAGTAGTTATGACACAAGATCAAAGTAGCTTACTGAATTCAGGATTAGCTCCGGATAATACTGATTGGCCCCATGAAATTTCCATGGAGGCTTTTCGTAGAACCTGGCGGTTGGAAGGCTCGACGGTTTGGGAAACCGTATTTGAGATGCATCAAGAGAAGATGCAAATCAAGAACGTCAATGTAGCAATTGCCAATCTGGAAAACATTTTTACTTCCACCTTTAAATTAACCGCCTTAAAAGGATTCCAGTCTATGAGTCTGCGAGACCTTAGTCGCGAGACCGGAATTAGCATGGGCGGACTCTATTCCTATATCGGCAGCAAGGATGAGCTAGCTTCTGTCATAGAAGATGTACTCAGATATTATGTCGATAAAGTGCTAGGAAGCCTTGCGGCTCACCAGCTTAGTCCAGCTCGACATTTACAGGCGATTGTGTATGGGGAAACCTATATGAATGAAATAATGAATCCCTGGTTTTATTTCTGTTATATGGAGTTAAAAGGATTGCCGCGAGATCAGCAGGAAAAGGCCATGGAATTAGAATTGGACTTTGAGGCGATGTTAGTAGAAACAATTGAGAAAGGAGTGAAGGAAGGAGTTTTCCGTTGTGAAGATCCTCAGATGCTTGTTATCCACCTTGTGGGTGTGTTGCAGCAATGGTATTTGAAACGGTGGAAATTCAAAAGGAAAAATATAGACGCGAATAAATTTGCGGAATCTGTTTTCAAGGGATTATTGCGCAATTTGGATTGCCAGCCTGAGACAGCGGTTTTACACGGTGAACAATTGCAAGAAGTTAGGAATTTTTGAGTAAATCCTCAGTAATATTTTGAACCCGGTTAGGCGTTTTCTGGCCTGATACCACCTTTGCCTGCATAGAATTGCCTGATCTCCTCCATATCTTTGTCAAGATCCCCAGTAGGAATATAAAAGTCAGCCAAGCCTGCTTCTTTTTTTGGTGCGTCCACATATCCCAATAGAATAGGGACATTAGCATTTCGGGCAATGTGATAAAATCCGGATTTCCACTGATCTACTTTACTCCGTGTTCCTTCCGGTGGGATTAACACTACCAATTTGTCATTTTGGGCAAATTCTTCAGTAATTTGCGTTACTACGTTATTTGCCTTGCTACGGTCAATTGGGATCCCGCCTAGCCATTTCATCATCGGGCCAAATGGGAATTTGAATAGGCTATCTTTTCCCATCCAGAAAACTTCCAAACGCAGTTTGAGAACCACCAGCAACATTAACGGGAAATCCCAATTACTTGTGTGGGGTGCAGCAATGAGCACAAGTCGGGGATTAGTAAACTCTTTACCGATAGCTTGCCACCTGGTAATTTTGAGAACAGCGATCGCAAATGCCCGTAGTACAGGTGTTAGTATTGGTGTTGAGAAAATTGTAGTATGCACGATCCGACCAGTCTTTTATTCTTACTACAAAGTACTAATAGTGGATAGAAAAGTGGTTCCATGGCAGCATATTGGGATTTAGTGAAAGGATCAAGTACCGGTAGCCGATTTTCCAGCCAGATAGGATTCATGAAGAATTAGTCGTCGTCAAACAGACGCTTTAATTCTTCAAGGGCTTTGTCAGACTCTGAAAGTACTGTGCTATCGCTGGGATCATGGGGCTCAGGTTCAGGGTTTTCGCCGAATAGTTCTGCCAGCCCAGCGCGAGCTTCTGCGGCTTCGGTGCTATCCTTTTTCTGGTATGCATTAGGTCGGGGTTTAAAGTAATCGCAGAAGTTTGCCTTATCTTTGTCCAATACGAAATCCGCGCGGTCTTCGTTGCAGGCATCTGAGACACTTGCATCATACTCCTTGCAGAGTAGACAAACATGCTGGTCAGCCTTGCAGTGGCCGCACTCTTCACGCCTGGAGAACGGAAGGATAATATCTTTTAAGGGTTCTCCACATTTCCAGCACTGCAATTCCATGATTGTCCTGGTTACCATTCCTTGAAATATTCTTCGATTGCTGGGATTTTAAGATTCTTAATCGCACCTGAAATTTGCCCCAAGTACAAAAAACTAATAATTTTTTCGTTTTCTTTCAATCCCAAGCCGGCTGCCACTTTTGGGTGATATGCCATCGAACCCGTTCTCCAGAACGCTCCTATACCCTGAGCAAAGGCCGCGATTAACATATTCTGAGTCGCGGCCGCCGCCGAGAGATCCTGTTCTAACTCGGGTACTTTCGGGTTTTCCTTGAAACAAGAGATTGTGACTATAACCAACGGGGCTCGCAGTGGCTTTTGTCGGATTCGATCCAATGCGGATAAGTCGGTTTCAGGATTATCTGATAGTGTTGCATTGACAAAGAGCTCGCCCAGTCTGTCCCGGGAGTCATCGCGTATTAACAAAAATCTCCAGGGTCTAAGTACACCATGGTCAGCAGCCCGAAAGGCTGACTTACAAATGTTAGCTAAGCAATTGGCGTCTGGAGCGGGGCCGGATAATTTAGGAACGGAAGTTCTGTTATGTAATGCTTCCAGTGCGTCCATCGGGGTTCTTTTGGTTGGATTGTTAAATAGCACGCAGCACTAGTCTATGGCACAAGACTATAGGCTGCAATACAGGTTCTGGATGTTAAGAAAGATTAGTGTAAATTGGAACAGAAATGAACCTGCCGAAGCAGTTGATGTGTTCCTAGGTTGCGTTTACCTGCGTCAGTTGCTTTTGTTCCAGGGCTACAGCTTTTCTGAAAGCACGCAGGGAAATCATTGCCATTAATCCATTCCCCACCAAGGCGCCGATAAAGAATCCAGTCAGACCAAAATAGCGACTTCCAAGCCAGGCTAGTGGTATATAAAAGACAAAAAATCTTGCGGCGGAAAGGTACAAGGCTTCGAATGGGCGATGCAGTGCATTCAAGGACGAATTGGAAAGAATAATGATCCCCTGCAGACCATAACCCAGAGGGAGTATCCATATGTACAGCTTAATAGTAGAGATCACCGCTGGGTCATCAGAAAACACCAGAGCGATCAGGGCAGCACTCACCGCCAGTACACCATAGACCAGCAACTGCCACACCATGATGAAACTGATAGAGATCCGATAGGCTTCAGCCACACGGTCCATTCGTGCTGCGCCAAAGTTCTGACTAATTAACGGAGGCAGGGTAGATGACATGGCAAGAATCAGCAACGTGGCCAGAGGTTCGATACGGGATCCTACACCAAATGCCGCGACAGCAGATTCACCAAATGTAGCAGCAATTGCAGTCATGACTCCAGCAGCCAGCGGAGTCATCATATTTGCTCCTGCCGCGGGTAACCCGATACTTAACATCTCCCGGCCAGACTTAACTATTACTGAGTAACTGGGAATGATGCGGCTTATTAACTCCAACTTAAACAACAACAGGTATGACAGGTAGGCAAAACCTATGACCCAAGATACCAAGGTCGCTACGGCTGCCCCGGTAATTCCCATGGCCGGAAATGGACCAATTCCGAAGATTAAGATGGGATCCAATACGACATTGATCAGCGCGCTGGCTGCCATAAGCAAACTAGGAGTCTTGGTGTCACCACAAGCTCTTAGGATGCTATTACCGTTTATCAAAGCGACTATCAATATGCTGCCTGGGAGCCAGACCACCATATATTGACGAATCAATACCAGCATTTCAGCACTGGCACCGATAAGAATGAAAATCCTGTCGAGGAATACCCAAAAGATAATTACTATGATCGAGCCACAGAGAATCGCCAAGTAGCTGGTAACGGTGGATGCTTCCTTGGCTTTTTCAAAATCGGACTTTCCCAGGTATTTGGCGATAACCGCCGATGTGCCAATTCCTAGCCCTATGGCAAGACTCATCACCATGAAGGTAACAGGGAAGGTGAAACTGATTGCTGTCAGTGACTCAGTACCAAGGAAACTGATGAATAGGGTATCTGCCAGGCTGAATGTGAACAGCATAGCCATGCCCAGGATCATCGGTGTTGTCATTCGCACGAGGGCTTGGGGGATAGGGTTTTCGACCAGGCTAAGGCTGTTTTTCTTGGTTTCTTCTCGCATCTTGTTGGTTCTTATTAACCTTCGACTACCTGGCAGGACAGCGTTAGTGCCTCGAACAAAAAAATGCGCTCGGCTCTTCAGAGCAACAGAGACATTAAAGAGTTATTTACACTACCTTACTTGTGGGCTTAGTCCAGCGGCAAATTTCATTAGTCACACAATGTTGCAAATACCGAGAATCACTAATTGGCTAATGACTTTTCCAGTTGTAATAACTGTTTGAAGCATTTGGGGTTTCCAAAAACCATAGTCTTTGCCTCAGTCAATTCTGGATTTCCAAGGACATCGCTAATCAGACCCCCTGATTCTTGTAAAATCAGTGCAGCTGACGCCATTGATAGTTTACCTGGACATATTCCGGATCCTCCGTCATATCGCCCGGCAGCTGTATAGGCTACATCGAGCACACCACAACCTCCTATTCTGGTTTCTGCACCTGCGTCGGCCAGCTGACGCTGGTAATTCAGAAAGTGCTCCAGATTATCTTCATCGCCAGGATAATCTAACGCTATGAGTCCTTGCTTGAGGTATTTTCGATCAGTGACGCGAAGTCTGCTTTCACGAAGATTGGCTCCACGTCCACGGCTGGCAGTAAATTCTTCGTTAAGCAAGGGATCTATGAGTACAGCGTGCTGTACTTGCTGGTCAATCTGGCAGGCTACTGAAACCGCAAAACCAGGTACGCCCCGGATCAAGTTGTGTGTCCCGACCAAGGAGTCTATAAGCCAAACATAATTTTTGTTTTCACCAACAGTCTCTCCGGATACTCGAGATGAAATACAATGCTCCGGGTGAGCCTTTTGTAAGTGATACAGTATAGTTTTATCGGCATCCAGGTCTGCACTGGTAAGAAAACTGTTTGGAGAATCGTTGATTATTTTGATTCGATCCAGTCGGTCGAATTGATGGGCAAGCGCTTCGGCCGCATCTCTGGCGGCACGTAACGCGATGGTTAACAAAGCATGCATTGGTAAGTTGTCCCTGGGTGGTAAAACAACTACCCGAGGGCAGTTAGTAGCTAAAAAGCTGCGACATCATAGCAAAAAACAGAAGGAAAGAATTAATCTGAACACTACCGATTAAGCCTTACTGTTATAATTCAGCCTTCCAGCTAAATCACCGACTAGCCAATTTGAATAATAGGGGCCGACATTGTCATTAGATAATAATTTCAACAATATTCGGGTGGTTTTGGTAAATACTTCTCACCCGGGCAATATTGGTGCGAGTGCTCGAGCAATGAAAAATATGGGGCTAAATAATCTCACACTGGTAAACCCGGAACAATTTCCGAGTGGCGTGGCAGTGGGTCGAGCCGTATCGGCGTTAGATATACTGGATAAAGCCATAGTCGTTAATAGCTTGCCCGAAGCAGTAAAGGATTGTGGTCTGGTCATTGGCGCCAGTGCTAGGTCGCGAAAAATTCCCTGGCCAATAATACTACCTGAAGAGTGTGCGGAAAAAGCCTTAAAGGAATGTCGCAATAATCAAGTGGCACTGGTATTCGGGCGGGAAGATAGTGGCCTAACTAACGATGAACTTCAGCTGTGCCATTTCCACGTGCAAATACCGACAGACGAAAAATACAGTTCACTTAATTTAGCAGCGGCTGTAATGGTTCTTACTTACGAGCTACACAGGGCAGCATTAAAGGACTCTGGATATCAGCCGCAGGCAGAAGACGATTACTGGGATATTGAAAAAGCTACAGGGGAGCAGGTAGAACACTTTTATGAGCACTTGGAGCGGGTCTTGATAAGGTTGGATTTTCATGATGTTGACAACCCAAGACAGTTAATGCAACGCATGCGAAGATTGTTCGGGCGTATTAGGTTGGATTCGATGGAAATGAACATCTTACGTGGTTTTCTGGCTCATATTGAATATCACCTGGAAAATCCGAAAATTAGAGAGGAAATTGGGGAAAAAGTCGAAGCAAAATCCCTGTCGGCTAAAGACGATTCAGCATCAAAAAAACGAAAGCGTAAAGATTTTGCCGAAGCCTCACTAAATAAACGACAGGTCAGTACCATGGCTGCAATTTTGAATCAGGCCAGAAAGAATAAACAATGAATTGAAGCGCTTCAATTAGACAGCCACAGTCGATGCCAAATGATTAATGGTTTCGGTAGCTTTTTCTGCTTGCCAATTTTTTGTATTTATTTTTTTGAGCAGACAATTTCTCGGGCGGCACTAGGTGTTTTTCCCCATTGCCAATCAAGTCGGCACGCCCCATTTTTTTCAACGCTTCACGTAAAACAGGCCAATTTTTCTCATCATGGTAGCGCAAAAAAGCTTTTTGTAACCGGCGTTGCTCGATTTTTTTGGGGATGGTTAAAGTATCACTTTTGTAGCGAACTTTTTGTAATGGATTTTTGCCTGAATAGTACATGGCTGTTGCGAGCGCCATGGGGGAAGGGTAAAAAGTTTGTACTTGATCGGGTTTGAATTTATGTTGTTTTAACCACAGACTAAGGTTCAACATATCTTCGTCTTCGCAACCTGGATGGGCCGCAATGAAATAGGGTATAAGGTATTGTTTCTTACCTGCTTTTTT
>SMVA01055386.1_pt1 | contig 28620 bp, 30 predicted proteins | sample 2456451 | NCBI WGS metagenome assembly SMVA01 (sample SAMN11095933, study PRJNA526329) | marine sediment metagenome | biome: Marine sediment; feature: Surficial sediment; material: Deep marine sediment; isolation source: Hadal surficial sediment | place: Pacific Ocean | collected 2014-05 | depth... | reverse complement strand
GATTCCGAGCTCGCGGCAATCCTCGCGCATAACCGGGACGAGGAAAAAGAGCATGCGGCGATGGTCCTCGAATGGATACGCCGCAAGGATCCGGCGTTTGACAAGGAACTGAAGGACTTCCTGTTTACAGACAAGCCGATTGCACACAAATAGCGAACAATTGGGGACCCCCATCAAAATCGGACCAATTCCGGTGTACACTGTGTCCCAGGCCGTCAGACCATGCTAAAAATACCACCTGGAATCAGTCGCTTGTTTTGTTGGTTAGGGTGGCATGATTTTCGTGTCATCGACACATCATTCGGGTTTGGCACCGGCGGCAATGTCGAGAGGGTACAGTGCCGACGCTGCGGTGTGATTATCACCCGTTCAGCTTAGATCGGATTTCCTCGTGCAAGTAGCCATTGATCAGATGCAACGGCATTTGAGCAGCTGCTGTCTGCAGCGCAATTCTGGTTTGGGGTATATAAGAAAAATGATAACCGTTCAGACTGATTTGGGGGGTAACGTTGCAAGAGCTCAATACGTACTGGTTCCTTCCCATGAATTTTCGTTTCCAGCCGCTCTGCATGAGGCGCGTGAGCTCCTCAGTCGGGATTGGGACCATCTCGAGCCGGATCCCTACATGGCCGATGGCGGAAAATACCGGTTCAGGCGATACGGGCTGTACCGATTGTCAGCGTCGGCCGGTCACCTGACCCATGTTCCCGACGCGTCCTTCTATCAAAGCATCGAAGTCAATCCTCTCAACGGCGGTGAGAACAGACATTTTGCACCACTGGCCGCCGACACCGTCAGCAACCCCTTCCTGCGCGAACTCATAGAGTTTGACTTTGCGCAACTCACATCGAGGCAACATATCGAGGACGACTGGCTAATTGGCGTCCACCAGATCCGGATAACCGCTACGACCGGAGTACAGGGAAATCCCACACCCGAGGGCATTCATCGTGACGATGAAAACTATACGTCGCAACATCTGGTCGCCCGCCACAACATAGGTGGCGGCATCAACTACTTTTACGGTAGCGGGCCGGAGCCGACGAGCCGTCCCCAGGCCGTTTGGAAGCAGGAGTCTTACTTCGACTCGTACTATTTTGATCGTTCTCTATGGCACAGCGTTTCCCCGATTACCGCCGGCGACGGTGACGGCTACAGAGATGTCATCCTCATTGATTTCGTGGAGTTGCCTGAGGCCCATTAGGCGAGTATCAAGATGGCATTCTATACCCGGCTGGACAGGACTGCAGTCGAGGGTCTCGCTCGCCGCTTCGGAATTGGTGACATCACCTCTTGCTCCGTCATGGACGGTGGGCACGAGAACACCAGCTATTGCATTGTTACGAACTCGGCAAAGTACGTTCTAACACGTTGGGATCAAAAGTCGTTAAAGAACGTAACCGACCTTGCAAATCTACTGATCTACTTGTTCGACCACGGTTTTCGCACCTCGCGAGTCGTTGTCCCGGCCAAAGAGCCAGTCGTGGTTCTGCACGATGAAAAGCCTGTCATGTTGAAGCGTTACATCGAGGGAGACGTCACCGACGACTTAGCTGGAAACATACTCGTTCAGTTGGCCGCGGAAATGGCTCGGTTGCATGCGATCCCCGCGCCATCTTACCTGCCTCAAGCTTTTCCCTACGGTCGTGGCCATTTCCCCGACGTGACGAATTCCAGTCTTGACCATGCTTATATTGACTGGTTATCAGACAAGCAGTGTTATTTGCAAAAACGCATCCCCCAGCATCTACCGACGGCACTGATTCACGGTGACGTCTTCTTCGATAACATGATTGTCCAGGGTGATCAGCTCAAGGCAATCATTGATTTCGAAGAAGCTTGCCACTACTACCGCAATTTCGATCTGGGAATGGTGATCGTCGGTGCTTGCCGGGGTCATCAAGGCATCTCTTTCGAAAAGGCACGACGATTTATACGAGCTTACCAGAAAGAGACAGCGCTTCAGTCAACCGAGCAGGAATCCCTGAAGGCCTTTGCGGTATATGCCGCAACAGCCACCTCGTTTTGGCGATTCAGGCAATATCACCTGCGAAGACCCGAGCCCCGGCTCCACGACAGGCATGTCGAAATGCAGAAGCTTGCCGACACCATTTCCGGGTATCCGGATTCGCGATTTACCGAGTTATTCGCCCAAAACAATATCGACTGACTGTTGCACTTACAAGTTGAACACAAGCCAGAAAATTACCCAGCTTTTAGGGCTATAGTTCAAATTAACCACACCCTTACCCTACCGGCCCCAAAATCACAAAAACTCATCGGACGCCGTTTGTGTCATGTTGATAACGCCTGAACCCGAAAACGGAATCGGTTTGACGAACGGAATATCGACAGTAAGCCTGCCTTGCAACTTGTAGGAAACATTTTCTCCGAAGCCGCCGCGGAATAACGAGGTCAGATATGTTGTGGAGCTCAGAATATCCAGGTCAACGCTGATTGCGAATGAATCGCCCCCGCGCGCAGGCACAGTAAAACTTCCCTGCGTTTCGCCGCTGGCGAATTTTTCATCATCGAGAACCAACCGGTACTCGACTGCCTGCACTGGCAGGGGGAAGGGATTCGGATTGCTGATGTCAAAACTCAACAGGAATGTCTGCCGCCGCAAATTTGCTGACGTGAGTTTTACGCCGGTCAGATCAACTATTGGAGAATCAATGACGGTCCCTGTGCCTGCGCACGCTGACAAGGAAACAACCGCAAACAGCAGGTAGTAAATGCGAAAGATTTCGATGTGCTTCATATCTCCCTCCCATCACGGCCGATCAACGCATTTTGCGACCAACCGCTCCCCAACGCGCCCCAATCAGCATCCATTCATCGTCCGTGTTCTCGAGTTCGAGCTCGAAGCTATATGCGTCCGCCCGGATGCCCAGTGCGCTCGCATCCGTACCAGCCATAGCCACCGTCAAATTAACCTGCGCTGCGGTACCCCCCATGAGCACAATGTCATCAATACGTGTTAAAAAGGCGACGGATTTCTGGCGCAGGAAGTACAGTCGCAGCATGTTACCGATCTGCGCATGATCGTTTCCCCGTGCGTCCGCATAGTTCTCTGAGATCATTGCCAGCAGGTCTCGCCGGTCTTTGTCCTCGGCAGCAGCTTCAGCAGCTTCAACCCAGGCCCGCAGAGCCTCCTCTGGGTCTGCTTCGGGTCCGCCGCCGCATCCTGCCAGGAATGCGCAAATCAGGCTGAATATCAGAATTCGCATTGTCGCAACTCATCAGTGCAAAACGTGTTCGGGTATGCCTGTATCGCAATTCCGGTTCCAGCGCACAGCATTTGCTAGAGTCCAGTGGTACAACACACTATGAGCGGTCGGGCCGCGCATTTTCTGTGACGCGGTTCGCATATCGGCCGAGGCTGCGCAAAAATCTCATTGCGAAGAGCGCAGCGATGACGCATTGATTTGGAATATCGGAACAATGGCAGTAAAACTTCTTAGCGACGCCCTCGAAGCAACTATTGCTGACGAAGATCATATCCGAATCGATGCAATCCTGGCGTTCTGGTTCAAGAAAAAAACGCTGACCGCACCACAGATCGATAGCCGCATGGATTTGTGGTTTGGCGAGGACCAGGTTTTTGACCAGGAAGTGCTGACGGAATTTTCTGACGACGTCGAACGTGCTTCTGAGGGTCAGCTCGATCACTGGGCGCATGAACCCAAGGGCCGGCTTGCACTGATCCTGTTGCTCGATCAGTTTCGGCGAAACATTTATCGTAATACAGCTGATGCATTCGCCAAGGATAAGGCAGCATTGAAGCTGTGCGTCGAAGGTGCGATGGAGAAAATGGACAAGGAGCTGTCACCGATTCAACGTGTATTCTTCTATATGCCCCTGCAACATGCCGAATCCCGCAGCGTGCAAAAGAAATCCCGCGATGTTTACGGCCGCCTGTCCGGGACCGTTTCACCGACCCACAAACAGACCTTCGAGACCATTTTCCATTTCGCAGAATTGCATGCCGATATTGTCGAGCAATTCGGCCGTTTCCCGCACCGAAACAAATTATTGGAGCGCGAAAACACAGCGGAGGAAAACGAGTACCTTGGAGGCGACGTCCCGACATTCGGGCAGAGCAATTCGTCGTAGGAGCGGCTGTAGGAGCGGATTTATCCGCGAATGGCTTCCGCTGGCACCGTGTTCAACTGATCCTTTGAAATTCTCAGGAATCGCCGCGTCAACAACACCGCTGCGACAGTTAATCCCACCACGAACCCTGCCCATACATAATTGGGTGGCGCACGAAACGTAATCGCTGCCATGTAGGCGAGCGGGAATCCTAATGCCCAGTACGCAAACATGTTGATGACCATTGGTATTTTCGTGTCCTTGTATCCGCGTAATGCACCGGCTGCGCCAATCTGTGCGCCGTCCGCAATCTGAAACACTGCCGCCATCAGGAGCAGGCTTATCGCGATTGCCTGTACTGACGTATCGCTCGTGTACAGATCGACGACGGCGTGCCTGAATAGAAGGAGGAACGCCGCGGAGCACGTCATGAACAACATGCACATCGAAATGCCAATCAGGCCGGCGGACCTTGCTGCGGACGCGTTACCGGCGCCAAGCACATGCCCGATACGCACCGTTATCGCCGAGCTGAATGCGAGAGGAATCATGAACATCATGGATGCGAAATTAAGCGCAATCTGATGCGCCGCGGTGATGCTGGCGCCACGCGTCCCTACCAGGATTGACACCGCGGAAAACAGGCCCGCTTCGGCAGTGATCGTAATGCCGATCGGCATCCCCAGTTTCACGATTTCCTTGAGAATCGGCAAGCGTACCGGGGCAACACGCTCGAATATCTTCAATGGTGCATAGATAGGGTGAAAAAAAACAATGGCCCCGATCATAAACAGCATCAGCCACATCGTTATGGCGCTGGCGATGCCACAACCCACGGCACCGAACGCGGGCACGCCGAAATGACCGTATATCAGCACGTAGTTCAGAAACACGTTGCACACCAGCGCAAACAGTGACGTATACATGATCGGACGCATGAAGCCGATGCCTTCCGTCGTAAAGCGGAATGCAAGAAAGCCACAAATTGCGGGGGCACCATAAATAATAGACTCGACATAGCCGATCGTGAGTTGCCGAAACTCAACGTCAATGCCGATGAAGATCAGCACGGGTGCGACAAAAAGGTGTACCAGGGCAATCAGCGTCAGACCCAGTGCAACTGCGAGCCAGAGCCCTTGCCTCGTATAGCGTCCGATTACCGACATTTCTCCGGCGCCGAAGTGCCTTGCGGTGATTGGTGATATTGCCATCATCAGGCCAAGGCACACGGTGAAGCCAAGGAACCATATGCTAGCGCCAACAGCGACGGCTGCGAGTGCCTCGGCGCCCAGCCGGCCAGCCATGACAGCATCAGCGAAATGCATGCCGGCAATCGACAGATTATTGATGATCAAGGGACCAGCAAGACGTGCCAGCGCCCTGACTTCATCCCGCCAGTTATTAGTCGATAAGGAGGTGGTCATTGATTCGTTTGTCGTGCTCGACTTCCGACTTTAGCATGGCGTGCCTACGATACTCTGCAGTAATAGTGTAAAGTTGTGCACACTTCACGCCTTCTTAATTTCGCGGAGACAGGTATGTTGCATGACGGACGAGCGATGCGAGTGGCTGTGATCGGGGGACTCCGGATTCCGTTCTGCCGTGCCGGTTCCGTGTACGCAGATATATCAAACCAGGAGTTGATGACGGCAACACTTGCCGCCCTGGTAGAGAAGTTCGACCTGAAAGGTCAGACTCTCGGTGATGTCGCGCTTGGCGCAGTCATCAAACATTCAAGCGACTGGAATTTTGCCAGGGAATGCGTAATCGGTTCCGGCCTTTCGCTGCGCACGCCAGGCGTTGACATGCAACGGGCCTGCGGAACCAGCATCGAAGCCTGCATCAACATTGCCAACAAGATCGCACTGGGACAAATCGAGGCCGGCATAGCCGGTGGAAGCGATTCGCTCAGCGACGTACCGATGGTCTTCGCGGAAGGATTTCGTTCCGTGATTCTGGCAAGCCATCGCGGCCATTCCATCGTGCAAAAGCTGCTGCCGTGGTTACGACTTCGGCCAAAACATTTTGTACCGCAGTTTCCCGGCGTTACGGAACCTCGCACCAATCTCTCGATGGGCGAAAGCATGGAGATAACCGCGAAGAAATTTAATATCGCCCGGGAGCATCAGGATCAGCTCGCCCTTGCCAGCCACGTCAAGGCAGCGGCTGCATACGACGCCGGCTTCTATGAAGACCTGGTCACTCCTTTCCATGACGCAGAGGAGGACAACAACATTCGCCGCGACACGACATTCGAAAAATTGCAGGCACTGAAACCTGTATTCGATAAGAGCGACGCGGGCACATTAACGGCCGGGAACAGCACACCGCTAACAGACGGCGCTGCCGCTGTGCTGCTTGCGTCGGAAGACTGGGCTCGACAGAAAAATCTACCTGTAATCGCTTACCTGACTTTTTGCAAAGTCGCCGCGGTCGATTTCGTCAATGAGGAAGGATTGTTGATGGCGCCTGTATACGCGGTGTCCGAAATGCTCAAAGATGCAGACGTCAGCTTGCAGGACTTCGACTTTTACGAGATTCACGAGGCGTTTGCTGCGCAAACTGTCGCCACTCTGATGGCCTGGCAATCGGAGCAGTTCTGTCGCGATCGTCTCGGCCGAAATGTGCCATTGGGACCGATCGCACTCGCAAAGCTCAACGTCAAGGGCGGCAGCATCGCCATCGGCCATCCATTTGCGGCGACCGGTGCGAGAGTGATTGCTACCATGGCCAAATTGCTTCATGAAAAAGGCAGTGGCCGTGGCCTGATCTCGGTCTGCACTGCCGGTGGCATGGGCGTGACTGCTATTATGGAAGCTGCGTAGGAGCCCGCCGGGGCGGGCGAAATTCTGTCGTGGGAAGTGGTTGACCTATGCTTAGCAAACATTGAAGGGCATGGTTTACAAACATACACTTCAATGTTTGTCGCTCGCCGGGGCGAGCTCCTACGGAGGTTATCTAGAAAAAAAAGCAGGCGCAAGGCTGTAGCGGGAGAGACAGCATGGAGTTAAGCGCGACACTCGCGACAATCAATGCCGTTCTTTGGAACGAAACCTGGATTCTCATCATCGCAGGCACTGGCGTGCTGTTCACGATCTGGAGTGGCTTCTCCCAGTACCGCGCACTGACGCATGGAACCCGGGTCATTCGGGGCGTATACGATGACCCGAACGACCCCGGCGCTATCAATCACTTCCAGGCTTTGTCAGCTGCACTTTCTGGGACCGTGGGACTCGGTAACATCGGCGGCGTGGCGCTCGCCATTACGCTCGGTGGACCGGGTGCCATATTCTGGATGTGGATCGTTGGTTTCCTTGGCATGTCGATCAAGCTGACCGAAGTCACGCTCTCGATGCTCTATCGCAATACCGATGATCCCGACAATCCGCATGGCGGTCCGATGTGGGTTGCCGACAAAGCGCTGAAGCGAATGAATCCGCGATTTGCCTGGCTCGGCACGACACTCGCATTTCTCTTTTCCATTTGCATCATGCTGTCGGCAGGCACCGGCGGCAATATGTTCCAGGCCTGGAACGTCGCTGACATCACCGGCGCATATTTCGGCATCCCCGGCTGGATTACAGGCGTTGTCCTGACCCTGGCGGTCGGCTCGGTGCTCATCGGCGGCATTAAGAGAATCGGCAAGGTAGCCGGCACGCTGGTGCCCGGCATGGTGCTGATTTATGTAATCGCCGGCTCCTATGTGCTGTTCACCCATTTTGGACAAATTCCGGAAATGCTGGCGTTGATCGTCAAGTCCGCTTTCACGCCGACCGATGCAACCGGCGCATTTATCGGCGGCACCGTCGGCTCAGCGTTTTTGTTTGGCATGAAGCGCGCGATTTTTTCGAATGAGGCAGGTCAGGGTTCGTCCGCCATCGCACATGCCGCTGCAAAGACGGATGAGCCCGTGCGCGAGGGCCTGGTTGGCGGCCTCGAACCTTTCATCGATACGATCGTCGTCTGCACTTTCACTGCACTTATTATTCTGTCGACGGGAATCTGGAACCGGGCGCCCGATGTCATGTTCGACAGCGCGCCAGTTCCGCAACGGACAGCGACCGGCTGGTCGTACCCGGACATGCCACTGCCGGCAGGCGAGTGGCAGGACGAGCAAGCGTTACTGATGGTTATTGAAGCGGGTGAAAATGCTGCGACGGGCCAGAACTTTCATCGCCTGAGTGGCTCGGTGACAGTGACCGGTAACGGTTTTACTGCCACCTGGCAGGAATTCGAGGGACCGGTCCGACCTGAAATAGTCGGCGGTGGCTATTACCAGGATCTTGTCGGCGCAACCCTGACTGCAAAAGCTTTCGACTCCGTAACACCCGGGCTCGGCAAGTGGCTGATCACGATTACCTCCTGGCTGTTCGCCATCTCCACGATCATCGCCTGGGGATACTACGGAGAACAGGGGGCCGTCTATATATGGGGCAACAAGGCCACGACGCCATTTCGCCTGGTTTATTGCCTGGCGACATTTGTTGCGACGCTGGGACACATCAAGACCAGCACTGATCTCGACAACATGACCGGCATAGGGCTGGGTGTCATCATCTATGCAAACCTGCCGATCTGCTGGATTTTCGGCTACCAGGCGATGCGCGCCTATAAGGATTACATTCAGCGGCTGAAAGACGGGCGCATGGGCCCGGGTCACCCGCCACCGAGCATCGATGATCTTTTGGCCGGGCGCGATATTCAGAAGTAGGAGGACAACGATGAGAATTTTTGCGGCTCTTGCCGTTGCCATGCTGGTCTTTGCCAATGCCTCGGCGACTGATGATCCGGTCGTGCCGATGGTCGAAGAGCCGCGACACAGAGTCCTGTGGGGAAACTCTTCCATGCATATCCTGGACTTGCGCATCCCGCCCGGCGACACGACGCTTTTTCACACACACGACTCACCGATCTTCTACATCACGATTCAGAACTCGTCGATAAGGACTCAACAATTCGGCAAGGAGTGGCAAGTGCGCCAGGGGCGCAATCTGGATGCGGGAGCGGTAAGATTAAATGAGGCCTACCTGGCGAAGCCGGTGACGCACCGCGTCAATAATATCGGTACCGATACGGTGCGCTCAATTCTTATTCTCAACGAGCGTGGGGCAATTAAAAATCGGCAGATCAATGATCGCCAATCGCTTCCCGGAATTCCGGAAATCGACGGTACGTGGTTCATTCAGTCGCGCATCATCCTCGAGGGTGGCCAGCGACTGAACTGGGATGGCATTGATGCCGGCGTTGCTTTTGTTCTGGTCAGCGACTCACATGTGACACTCGATGTTCCCGGCACATCCGAGGTGTACGGGTTGACGTCCCTGCAGAGCGTCATCTATCTGCATGGTGACCACGGTTACCGGTTCGAAAACCACAGCAAAGAATCGGCGACAATTATCGCCGTCGCTTTGCTTTAACCCTTTTCAGCTTAGAAATTGACGGTAGTAGTAACGCCATCTTCGATGACGAACGATTGCGGCGCCGAAAACACGATGTCGTCATCGGCCACTGAGTCATCGTCACTTGCCTGACAGGTGAACGCAGCGGTGTAATCCCCGACTGACAGATAATTTACTTCGTAGGTGTAAGCGCCAGCTGCATCCTGCGTAACCGTGGCAGTCATGAACGGGTCATTGTCTGCATCGCCAATATCGCCCGGCGTAACCGTCATGCCGCTGTAGATATAAACGGCATTTCCCGTCTGTGCGGCAAGATCGTTACTGCAGCTAGTGTCCATTACCAGCGCCTCTGCAACCGTGCCGCTCAAGGTGCCAAACAGAGCCATGTCGGTTATCCGTAGCGCGGGGCGAAGATGCAATCCAGGTTGGCCGAGCGGGTCGGACAGCGCTTTGCGAAGATCCCAGTCAATAACCAGGTGAGTCGATCGATTTTGCGTAACCGTGAATCCGCTCACGAGTTTCAGGCCATTCTGGCTGCCGCTCGGCACTCGCAATTCGACTTGCCCGGTTGGCGTCATGGCATAGGAATCGAAAACGTTGTCGAATTCTGCATTGACTGCAAGCCGCACCCAGTTGTACCCACCGACTGGTACCACGGTGTCGGGCAACAGCTCGGCGGTCGCGCCGCCGGTCAGGGTGAGCAAGTCGAAGTCTTTGGGCGCATCGAAAACGATCTGGATTTCGTCTCCTGATGCGGGCTTCAGCGTAACCCCCGTAAACTGCACGTTAACTACTGATACCTCGTCAACAGGAGCATCCGTTATCGCGATGCTGATGATACCGGTTGCCGGTGCCGTGGGCGCAGGCGCTCCGCCGCCGCCACATGCCGTAAATAGTAAGGACGCCCCTGCTGCCGCGAGCAATTTGCCGGTTCTCATTGTATTTTCCACCCTGACTTAATTTTGTGAATCTTGTTACCGCGAAACGATACAGCCCGGGCAAGGCTGTTTGGCCGTGGATTCACATAATAGACCTGATTGTTTCGCAGGAAACAATGTCGGGAATTTGCGACAGTCACTCTTTGCCGGCCTTTTTATTTCCTTTGCGCGACACCATTTTGTGCAACGAATCGAGCGCCCGATCGAGTCGATCCTTTGCTTCCCTGGTAACGCCACCTTGCCGATATTCGTCGACAACGAATGACTCAACGCGGCTCACCATTTCATCAATATCTTCGGCGGGAAAACGATCGTCAGCGATTGATGGCCCATAGACGCGCTCGGCGGCGCCGAAAAGGTTGATCCACTGCTCGGTCCTGCGACCCGCTCTCAGCAATTCGTAGAACTCGCTGCCGGATGCATTACCGGCTTTTAACAGGCTGATGACGCCGATTACCAGTGAAATCGGCACGAGAATCAAATCACGCAAACCATCGACAAGCAGTTTGAGTTGCAGAACGAGGATATCGCGAATCAGTGTCCAGCGATCCGGCATCGGACCATCTTCACTTGAAATTTTTTCCGTTTCCACGCTCGTCTCTCCTCCCCGGGGCACGAATATGATACGCCATTACTGGCGTCGGTCCTGACGATTTAGTAATGTGTGTCAGGCACTTACGCAGCAAGGCTGTCCGTGTCAAGTCAATATGCCACCATTTGATTCATCGCCGCAGTATGAGCACGGACTCCCCGAGTCTCTCGGTGTCCTTCTCGTTAACCTTGGCACTCCCGATGAACCGACACCGGACGCGGTACGTCGCTACCTCAGGCAATTCCTGTCGGATCCACGCGTGGTCGAGTTTCCGCGCCTGCTTTGGCTGGTAGCGTTACATGGATACGTACTTCGAACTCGCCCGGCGGCGTCCACCGAGGCTTATCAGAAGGTCTGGACGGAGCAGGGGTCGCCTTTGCTCCTGCATTCCATCGACATTGCGGACGCTGTACAGGAGAAATTGTCGGCAAGGCTATCAGGCGCGGTGAACGTCGAGCTCGCCATGTCCTATGGCAAGCCTTCTATAGAATCCGCGTTACAAAAAATGTTTGATCAATGCGTAAGGCGGATCGTCGTGCTGCCTCTTTATCCGCAATACTCGGGCGCGACGACAGCATCCGTTTTCGATGCCGTCACGGCAGCGTTATCGAGGCGGCGCTGGGTGCCGGAACTCCGGTTTATCAATCACTATCACGATGCTGTTGGCTACATATCCGCACTTGTTACCAGCATTCGCGATTTCTGGGATATGCACGGCCGTGGCGAGCGTTTGCTCATGTCATTCCACGGCTTGCCAAGGCGCACACTTTTAAATGGTGATCCCTACCACTGCCAGTGCCAGAAGACGGCCCGACTGGTCGCTGCCGAACTGGAACTCGATGACGACTATTGGCAGCTTAGCTTTCAATCGCGTGTCGGGCGGGAAGAATGGCTGCGTCCCTATACGGATGAAACCCTGAAAAAATGGGGTCGCGATGAGATGGTCAAGGTCGATGTAATTTGCCCCGGATTTGCCGCAGATTGCCTTGAAACACTTGGAGAGATTGGAATGACGAACGCGGCGTCTTTCGCCACAGCCGGCGGCGGACAGTTGCGTTACATCCCCGCACTGAATGCGCGGGATGATCATATTGCTTTCTTAAGCCGGACTATCGAAAAAAATGTTGCAGGCTGGCCCGAGGCGTCGCCAGACTGGAGCGTTTCTGAAGCTGCACGACAGATGGAAAAAAGTCTGCAACGCGCCCGCGAAATGGGCGCAGAGCGATAGTGGCTGGATGAACGAACAGAAACATTTGCTCGGTCGCTTCCTGGAATTCAGCATCCCAACGACCGATATCATCCAGTCACTGGGCTTTTACAAACTGCTTGGATTCCAGCAACTCGAGATCGGCGACGCCTGGTCGCACAAGTATGCCGTCGTTAGCGATGGCGAGCTGAATATCGGCTTACACGACGGAAAATTCGAAGCGCCGGCACTAACCTTCGTGCACCAGGACCTGGCACGCCAGGCGCGGTCGATGTCAGATCATGGCTTCGACTTTCAATACCTTAAAGTTGGAGAGGACGTATTCAACGAAGTCGGCTTACTTGATCGCGACAAAAACATGATCACGATGATTGAAGCCAGGTCTTTTGCTCTCGCCGATGAAGACACCGACAACTCGCTGTGTGGACGCTGGTTTGAAATCAGCCTGCCAGTGAAGGACGCAATGCGGGCCGCACAATTCTGGGCGCCCCTGGCACCCGAGTTGCTACGCCTGCGTGAAGAACCAACTACACATATGCGCTTCAATGCGGCCGAAATGTCATTGGGCCTTAGTGAAAGTATCGCGCTTAACGGCCCATCCCTGTGTTTTCGTTGTGACGACAAGGATGCCGTGTGGACGGCCATTGCACAGCATGGTTTCACATTCAAGGAATTTCCCGGCTTCGAAGGGGCATTCATGGCGCTGCAAGCACCGGAAGGAACCATGCTTTACCTGTTCAAGGAAGATTTCCTCGGCGAATTATATGAAGTCACTGAAACCGACGAGAATGAGGAAGATTCAGACGAAGAGTGATTTTGTATTCATGATGCAAGAATTCCTATTTGCACGTTGTTTCAACGAAATCTACGAACTCAGGCGACAGTAGTTCGATCATCGGCGTAAATCCCTCCGGGTTCCAGAGGAACGGTTGCTCCTTGCGGCGTCGGCAGTATGCCCGTTCAAACCGCTGCCATACCAGGCTCACTCATCAAGGTGCGATAGGCATTCATTTCTTGCATAAGGAGCTGGTAGGTTTGCGCCTGAGTCGCACTCGTGTTGTTGCGCATTTCGAAGACGAGGAACACCAGGGTCACAACCACTGCAATTCCCGAGATCACTTCTGCTGCCAATGCCCATATTTTTAATTTTTCTTTGTCCACACGCGGCTCTCATGACCAATACATCGATACTACAAGTTCCCGGAAATCTGCGTCAAAAACAGACGTAGCGAGCGGGTCTCATTACCAGTCAATCGAGCTTGCAAAACACGGACAGTCCCGCTTCCTGCGCTACTTCATTCGTATACTCGGCAAACTCTCGAGGAATTCAAATCAAGTACCTTTCTATGGCCAGGGCACCATGAAACACGCCGAGAATGATTATCTCATCTCCCACGATCTGGTAGGCAATTCGCTAGTGGCCATAAAGCAGGATAAGTACATCCTCGGTACCGCCCTCATACTTGTATCCAGACTCGGAAAATTTGAGAAGCGTCTGAGTCCGATCGTAGATTCCGGTTATAACCGATGCAGCCGCATCGGGATTGTCGAGCGCGATGTACTCGAATATGTCCTTTAGCCAGCGCTCAGATTCTTCGGCCCAGACTAGCTGTGCCACGAGCGAGTTCGCCGGGCCATTTAATGATTTGAAATGGTCCGCTTGGCATCAGCGTCAGCCAGCCCCCGGCGTACCATTACGTCAAAAGCGAGCTCTCGCACAATATCAGCCTCAGAGCTGTCCTCCGGCTGGTTCGCTATGATCCTGGTCAAGTGATCTTTTGCGGTCGACATTCAAGCCACCTCCTCATCCAAGAATAGCAGAACCACGTAAGTCAAAAGCAAGTCGAATCCAACTATTCAGGATCGCAGGAGCTCCGCAAAAACTGTTTCGAAGATTTATATTTACTCCCTGCTTGTAAGCGAGCTGCATTACTGATTGAAGCGCTCGCCAATCATCTGGCAATGTATCAACACTGGAACTTCAAGTGAGTGATCTGATTATGCCGAGCGCCCGCCCGAGATAAGACTGGCCGAACAGATTTAGATGATTGAGGACGTGATAAAGCTGATAAAGCAAAATCCTTCTTTGACTGCCGGCCGCAAGCGGCCATGATTCCTCGTAAGCACTGTAGAACTCTGCACTGAAGCCGCCGAACAGTTTTGTCATCGCGATGTCCGATTCGCGGTCGCCGTAGTAAACAGCAGGGTCGAATATGACGGGCTTGCCGTCCGACGATGCCCAGTTACCTCCCCACAGATCGCCATGCAGCAACGAGGCCTCCGGCCAGTAGCCACTGAAGAATTGCCCGATATTGGACAGCAAACGGTCGCCTTCCTGTTGCAGTTCACCGGTGAAGCCTTTCTTCGCAGCCAGTATCAATTGAAAGCCGAGTCGGTCCTCGGTGAAGAATTCGATCCAGTCATCGTTCCACAGGTTTCGCTGGGGTGTCGAGCCAATGGTGTTGTCCCGGCGCCAGCCGAATCGATCGTTGCAGTATCGATGCTGTTTCGCCAGTTGCTGCCCTAACATCCTTTCGGTGTCAGGACCCGGCAGATCGAAGTCGATCCATTCAAGTGCCAGCAGGCTCTCGGCAGCCGACCGAACGCAACCCCGCACTTCAGGCACGCGCACTGCATCGGCTTTGGCGAGTTCCCTGAGGCCCTCAGCCTCGGCGAGAAACATGTCGTAGGAACTGGCTGGGCCTGTCTTTAGAAAAACCGCGTTGTCTTTGGTCTTGACTCGCCAGGCGGCACTGATATCGCCGCCGCCGACAGGGCGCGGCATATCCCGGTCCGACACGATGATGTCGTGTTCGCGAAGTGCCGAAAACAATGTCTGCCATTCGGGCATGTGGCCAATTCCACGGTCTTGTTATCTTAAATCCGACACCCTCTCGGCCTGGCGCCGCAATGCCATGCCAATGCCTGCCTCATCATAAAGCGCATTGATGGCACCCAGATCGGGTGCAAGCGGTCTCAGGCCTGTCTCCGGTCTCTCATACGGCGCGTCGCAGGCAATGCCCGTCAGTCGTCGCGCAAGCATCGCATCTTCTTTGTGCGCCTCCAGCTTTGCGCCGAGGGTTTTCGCACCGCGCACGTTGACTTCATGCACGGTATCGAGATTTGCATAGATGTCTTCAAGCGAACCGAAATGCGCCAACAGCGCTTCGGCAGTTTTCTTGCCGACGCCGCGGACGCCTTTGATGTTGTCGACGCTGTCGCCGGCAAGCGCCAGGAAGTCCGCAATCTGCTCGGGCCAGACACCGAAGGTCTCCGGTATCTGGTGGTATTTCAGTTTTCCTTTTCCTGCGAAGTCCCAGAACACATCCTCTTTGCTCAGAAGTTGTGCGAGATCTTTATCGCGGGTCACGATGGTCGAGGGCCGGCCCTGTTCGCGCCCGTCGATCACCAACGTGCCAATCAGGTCGTCCGCCTCATATTTCGGGTGCGCGCACGACATCAGACCGAGCGCCTCGGTGAAACGACGGCATTGCCCGAACTGACGTTTCAGCTCCGGCGGCGTCGGCTCGCGATTCGCTTTGTACTCGGGGTAGATTTCGGTGCGAAACGAAGTCGACAGACTTTCATCGAACGCCACCGCAATGTGCTCCGGTTTGACCTGTTCCATGAAGTCGCCGAGAAAACGGCAGTAACCGTACAACGCGTTGATGGGATTGCCCTCGGCATCGACCATGTCATCGGGCATGGAGTAGTAGGCCCGAAATACATAAACGCTGGCATCAATTAAGTATTGCATCGCCTCATGCTAAGACCGGCTGAGAACCGACTCATCGAATATATCAACACCCTCTGAAAGGTGATCCGAGAGCCTGGCATGCAACGGACTGGAGCGCGGAATGTGCGCAAGCAGGTATTGCATCTGGTCGGCAAGGACCCTGCGACCTTTGAGATAAATATACTCGGCATAGGTTGGCGAAAACGGCACCGCGACCAATTGCATGGCCGCCTGCTCCGGCATCCGGCCACCCTTGCGGTTATTGCAGCGCCTGCAGGCGGTGGCGACGTTGTTCCAGGCATCCTTGCCGCCGAGCGACAATGGTGTGATGTGATCGCGGGTCAGATCCCGCGTCTGGAACCGCATTGCGCAATAGAGGCAAAGGTTGGCGTCGCGCTTGAAGAGGGTGCGATTGTTCAGGGGTGGCACGTAGCGATCCCTGACGAAAGACAGGCCCTGGCTGGTGCCTTCAGTCGCGATGATCGAGTTGACGTGGATCTTGCTGCGGCGGCCGTTAAACGCACTGTAGCCACCGAATACCGTGTACAGCCGGGAACCGCAGGCATACGCGACCTGCTCGATATGGTAAAGACGAACCGCTTCACGGTAGTCGATCCACTCAAGCGGCATTCCCGCTACATCGGTCCGCAGGACCTGTTGCGAGATATCTGATGCGCTACCACATATCATATAAATGAGCCTCCAGACTTACACTCCGTATATTGCCCGTCAGCCCGCAAAAATCAAATAAACCGTCAGTTTTCGAGAAGCGCATGCCATGTCATTATTCGCGTTTCACATGATACGAATGTGACGTATAGTCCCGGCCGCAGACCTCAAAAATACCAATCCAGGGGAATCATCTGATTCTCTGATGAGGTCTTGCGGGGCAAATTAGGCCAGATATCAAAGACGGAGAGTGACGATGCCGCTGACTGTTGGCGTGCTAAAGGAAAATCTCGAAGGCGAAACCCGGGTTGCACTAACCCCCGAAATCACCGGAAAATTGCAAAAGCTCGGTGTTTCGGTGGTTATGGAAAATGGCGCCGGCGATGGCTCGCAGATTCCCGATGATGAATATGCAGATGTCGAGTTCACCGACTCGGGCGGCGTACTTGCCAAGTGCGATCTTTTGTTTACGGTACAACCCGCTAACGCGGATGCTGTCAACAAACTTGGCGATGGCTCCGTGGTTGTCGGCCTAATGTACGGCCATAACAACCCGGACCTCGTCAAAGCATTGCAGAGCAAAAAGCACGTTGGCTTCGCCATGGAGCTCGTGCCGCGAATTTCACGTGCACAAAGCATGGATGTCTTGTCGTCACAAGCTGCCGTTGCCGGATACCAGGCAACGTTGATTGCTGCAACTACCCTCGACCGGTTCTTCCCGATGCTGACGACAGCCGCGGGCACGATACGGCCTGCACAGGTTCTCGTGATCGGTGCCGGTGTCGCTGGATTGCAGGCAATAGCGACAGCCAAGCGGCTTGGCGCAGTCGTCAAAGCCTATGATGTGCGCGGCGCAACCAAGGAACAGGTGGAGTCGCTCGGCGCGAAGTTTGTTGAGACCGGCGTGTCCGCCGAAGGTGAGGGCGGGTACGCGCGCGAACTGACCGACGACGAAAAAGCGCAGCAACAGAAGGCGCTCGAAAAGGAAATCGCGGTCTCTGACGTCGTCATTAGTACAGCGGCTATCCCCGGACGTCCGGCCCCAAGAATTATTTCGGCCGCTGCGGTCGCAACGATGAAGCCCGGCGCGGTGATCGTTGACCTTGCCGCTGAAACCGGCGGCAATTGTGAACTCACGAAGGCGGGCGAAACGATCGTCGTAAACCGCGTGAAGATTGTCGGACCTGTCAATCTGCCGGCAGCTCTTGGCCGTCATGCAAGCGACATGTACGCAAGAAACCTCTTTAATTTCATCAAGCCTGCAATCAGCGAGGAAGGTGAACTGAATATTGACTGGGAGGACGAGGTATTCGCTCAATCAGCCCTGACGCGCGAGGGCGAGATCAGGCATGAGCCGACGCGCGAATCCATTGAAGGGGGGTCTGCCTGATGATTGACGGATTCATTGCACTTTATATATTCATGCTCGCGGCATTCGTCGGTCATGAGGTTATCGGCCGCGTGCCTTCGATTCTGCACACGCCGCTGATGTCGGGCTCGAACTTTATTCACGGCATCGTGCTTGTTGGCGCCATGGTCGCGCTCGGGCGGGCCGACACGACGCTGGAGCTCACGATCGGCTTTATCGGCGTGTTCCTCGGCGCAGGCAACGCTGTCGGTGGTTACGTAGTCACCGAACGCATGCTCGAGATGTTCAAGAGCAGCAAGGAGAAAGACTCGTGATTGAGATGATCTCCATGCGTTCGGTAATTGAAGCAAGTTACTTCATTGCCGCCATACTCTTCATCTTCGGACTCAAGCGCATGAGTTCGCCGGTGACTGCTCGCGCCGGCATCGTCTGGGCCGGCGCCGGCATGGTCGTCGCGACACTGGTGTCGTTTCTTTATCCGGGTATGGGCAATTACCTGCTCATGACGACCGCCATTTTCATCGGCGGCGTCCTCGCCTGGTACAGCGGCAAGAAGGTTGCGATGACCGACATGCCGCAGATGATCGCGCTCTATAACGGCATGGGCGGCGGCGCGGCGGCGGCGATTGCGGCAGTCGAGTTATTTGGCGGCGAAGATCATGGCCTTGTGTTCGGTACCCTTGCGGTTCTCGGCGGCTTGATCGGCGCCGTATCGTTCAGCGGCAGCCTGGTCGCATTCGCAAAACTGCAAGGCCTGATGAAGCGCAATTTCCGCTTCGCCGGCCAGCAGGTTTTCAACCTGTTGTTACTGGCCGCGACCCTTGTAACAGCCGGATACATCGTAATGGTGCATGCTGATGTCAACACGGTGGCAATCTTCTTCCTGCTGGCGCTCGTACTCGGCGTCACGATGACCTTGCCGATCGGCGGTGCCGATATGCCGGTCGTAATCTCACTGTACAACGCGCTCACCGGTCTTGCGGTCGCGTTTGAAGGATTCGTGCTGCAGAACGCGGCGATGATCATCGCGGGCACGGTCGTCGGTGCCGCGGGCTCACTGCTGACACAACTCATGGCGAAAGCGATGAATCGTTCGCTCGCCAACGTGCTGTTCTCCGGCTTCGGTCAAGAGGATGGTGGCGAGGCAAGCGAGGTTTCCGGCGTCATGAAGCCCATCGAAGCAGCGGACGTCGCAGTAATGATGGCATTCGCGAACAAAGTTCTCATCGTTCCAGGCTATGGGATGGCCGTCGCACATGCCCAGCACAAGGTGTGGGAGTTGACCCAGTTGCTGATCAAGCGCGGTGTCGACGTAAAATTCGCCATCCACCCGGTCGCCGGACGCATGCCCGGCCACATGAATGTGTTGCTCGCAGAGGCCGGCGTACCCTACGACATCATCTACGATGAGGACGAGATAAATCCGGAGTTTCCGACGGCGGATGTTGCGCTGATCATCGGTGCGAATGACGTCGTCAACCCGGCTGCGCGCAGCGAACCGTCCAGCCCGATCTACGGCATGCCAATCCTGAACGCGGATTACGCGAAAAACGTCGTCGTCATCAAGCGTGGGCAGGGCACCGGTTTCTCAGGCATCGAGAATGCATTGTTCTTCCTCGATCATACGCGGATGTTGTACGGCGACGGCCAAGCGATGGCCAGCGAGTTAATCAATGAAATAAAGGCATTGTAGCAAGGGCACGCAGGAGCGTGCCCCGGCGGGCGACAAACAATAAAGGGGCATGTTCGAAAAACATGCCCCTTTATTGTTTGCAAAGCTTGGATAAACCACTGTCGATCAACGAAGATCACCCGCCCCGGCGAGCTCCTACGGATTTTTTAATGCGGTCGATCCGACGGCCTCGGCCTCACCCTATGCTGGCGCAGGCGATCCCTGACTTTCTGTCGCTGGTCCGGCGTCATGTTGCGAAACCGGTCTCTTAATTGTTGTCTGCGGTCTGCAGGCAGATCACGAAAGTGCCGAAAATTGCTGCGGATTCTTGCTTTCTCTCTCGGCGTCAGGCGCTGGAACTGGTTGTAACGATCGCGGATCGCGGCGCGCTGATCATCCGTAAGGCTTTGCCAGTCCTGGAATCGCTCCCTGGCGGCTGTCCGATCTTCTGCATCCATCTCCGACCAGCGTCGCGCGCCCTCCGCAAGCCGTGCGCGGCGTTCGCCTGGCAGCGAGTCCCAGTTCTCGGCATAGGGATTAAGCACCTGCTGTTGCTGTTCGGTCAGGCTGCTCCAGTTGACTTCGTCATCCTGCGCCGCCGCAACGCTGCTTATTAGCAGCGCTGTCGCAATAGCCGGAAGCAAAACTTTAGCTTTCATCGTCAGTCTCCACCGATTCTTCCTCTTTCGACGCGGGATCGGTCCGCTGGTTTTCGGATGCAACCTGCTCAACCGCTTCGGCGGCCAACAGTACCCAATCTTCATCCGATTCCTCCCAAAGCCCGAGGTATTCCAGGAACTCCATATCGGGCATGACTTCATCATCCGCGGCGACTACGCCGCTGCAAGCAAAGAGCCCCCAAAGTACTGCGACTTTGAACGCTGCTTCAGGTTGCCACTTCTCAGCCGACATTTTCTTCCGGCTCCAGAGATTCGTCTGCATCTTCATCGAGGTCGATCCAGCTATAGAACTCCAGATCTTCCAGCATCTCGAAGCTATCCTGTGTGAGCAGGATCTCGAAATCGGCGACTGACGCCTCAGGCGTCAGTTGGTCAACCGGTTGATTGCCGGTCCACAGCACCACGGCGAATATTGCTGCGGCGGCTAAGCCCGCTGCTGGCGCCCATTGCACCCAGGCGGGTCTGCCGGTCTCGAGCTCTTCCAGTGCCGCCTGGCGCCCACGGTTCAGGCGCGAACGGGTTTGCCCGTCGAGACCCTCAACGGACTCGTCAAAAAGCTGCTTCGCCTCGCCGGCGAATGTGCTGTCGGCCGTCATGTCTTTCCGTTCTTTCATTGCCAATGCTCTCCCAACGACTCGCGCAGTGAATGCACTGCCCGAAAGTAATGTGTTTTGACGCTGCCCTCGCTGCACCCCATCGCAGTGGCGGTGCCGGCGACGTCCAGACCCTCGAACGTCCGCAGCATGAACGCCTCTCTCTGGCGGGCAGGTAATTCGCAGAGCGCAACTTCGAGGCCTTGCATTGCCTCGTGCGACTGCAGCTGCTCATCCGGGGTGCGGCCTTTGGGATCCGGGGCCGTGGCAACGGCATCGTAATCGTTATCTTCGTTGCCCGAACGTCCGAACCACACCATCACGCGATTGCGTACAGCCTGCCGACGATGCCAGTCGCGGACCCTGTTTTGCAGAATGCGATAAAAAAGCGGCGTCCATTCGTCGATGCTGCGATCGGCATACTTCCGCGCCAGTTTGATCATCGCATCCTGCACGAGATCGAGTGCCTCATCACGATCGCGGACCGAAATCTCTGCGATTCGCAACGCGCGCTTTTCGACCTCCGCCAAAAATCGATTGAGCTCCTGTTCACGCTGCAGCGTACTGACTCCCCTTCGGTACCCCGACTCGCAAGATACCGCAAAACTCGCGACACAGGTGTTCATACGATGCTCATCCTTGTCCAATAAACCAAGAGATCCGTCTTATTCAGTCCTTTCATCTTGACTCCCTTCCGGGAATCATGACTATTTAACGCCCGGCCAGGGCGATGGTTGACAGGTTGAGGCTCCAATATTCCCAGATTATGTAACAGTAAGGGGGCGTCTGCGCCGCAGAAAACTCTGTAAGTGATTATATTAATTAACAAAAATGACATCCCCCCGGTGGGGGCCGTGCTGCTGTGAACACCGGTTGCGTGCTCCGGGTCGCAATCAATGCGCCACTGTCCCGTCTCTTCGACTACCTGCCCCCGGATGACGGCAAGCCATTGCCCGGATGCCGGGTGCTGGTGCCATTCGGGCGCCAGAGGCTGATCGGCCTGGTGATGGAGCTGGTTCCGCACAGCGAGGTGCCAATTTCGAAGCTCAGAAAGGCTACAGCCGTTCTCGACGACAAACCGCTCCTCGATGAGGTCGATCGCTGGTTTATCAGCTTCACGAGTGACTACTACCACCATCCGATCGGCGAGGTGGTGGCCGCGGCACTGCCTGCGCTGTTGCGGCAAGGCAAGCCGCTTGAATCGCTGGTCAGGAAAATATCGGCAACTGCAGAGGGCGCGGCGGCCGATCTGAACATGATCCGCAAACGTGCACCACGCCAGGGGGCGCTGCTCACGATTATCAGGAATGCAGACTCGATCAGTTTTGCTGAACTCGATGAAGTTATGCCGGGCTGGCGGCGCCTGAAGAAAAATCTTGCGGACAAATCGCTGATCGAGGAATTCGCTTCTTCTGAGGACAGCGACCAGCCGAATACCTGCGCGAATGTCGAGCAGACCGATGGACCGCAATTGAACCGGGATCAGGCAGCAGCCCTGCAGGCCATCCGGTCACGACCCGGGTTCAGGGTAAGTTTGATTGACGGCGTCACCGGCAGCGGCAAAACGGAAATCTACCTGCATTTGATTCGCGACATGATCGATGCCGGCCGCCAGGTTCTTGTGCTGGTTCCCGAGATAGGCCTGACACCGCAGCTCGTCGAAAGATTCAGGACGCGCCTGGGACTCGAGCCGGTCCTGCTGCATTCGGCGCTTAGCAGTACGGCACGACTTGCCGGCTGGCGCGCGGCGCACCGTGGATCAGCACAGCTCATCCTTGGTACCCGGTCTGCCGTTTTCGTGCCGATGAAAACGCCGGGCTTGATTATCGTCGACGAAGAGCACGACGGCTCACTGAAACAACAGGAAGGCTTGCGCTACTCCGCGCGTGACCTGGCGATCGTCAGGGGCAAAAAGCAGGACATCCCCGTCGTGCTGGGTTCGGCAACACCGTCTTTGGAGTCACTGCAGCGATGCCGGGAAGATGCGTATCAGCACCTCAAGTTGCCATCACGTGCAGGCAGGGCAGTACCGCCATTGCTGCGCCTCGTCGACCTGACCAAACATCAGGCTGGCGATGGCCTGAGCGCCCCGGTCATTTCTGCGATCGCCGAGAACATCGGCCAGGGTGGGCAGGTCCTTGTTTTTCTCAATCGACGCGGATTCGCTCCAACGTTGATTTGCACGGGTTGCGGAAAAATCGCAGACTGCAGTCGCTGCGATGCCCGCATGACGGTACACGCGAACAGCAACAAGCTGATGTGCCATCACTGTGGCGCCAACCGGGCGATTGACAGCAAGTGCCCCGACTGCGGAAGTTCGTGCAAACCGCTCGGACAGGGAACCGAGCGGCTGGAAGATTCACTGCGCGCGCAGTTTCCAGAAGACACGATCACGCGCATCGACAGCGACACCACCAGGCTCAGGGGCACGATGAAAAAAGCGCTCGCGGAGGCCACCACCGGCAAGACGAAGATCCTTGTGGGCACGCAGATGCTGTCGAAAGGGCATCACTTTCCAAACCTGACACTGGTGGTCATCATCAATGCAGACCAGGGACTTTTCAGCACCGACTTCCGCGGCAGCGAGCGGCTCGCGCAGAGTTTGATACAGGTCGCCGGCCGTTCCGGCAGAGAAGCACGCCAGGGTCAGGTCATCATTCAGACCGCCTTCGCGCATCATCCGTTCTGGTCCGAATTGTTCAGCGGCGGCTACGAGCGAGTTGCCACCGTTGCGCTAGCGGAGAGAGAAAAGGCTGCATGGCCACCGTTTTCCAGGCTCGCACTGCTGCGGGCGTCGGCAGCCCGGCGGGAGGATACTCACGCTTTCCTCGAGTCTGCCAGGAAGATCGCAGAGGACATGAAGATGGGGGATATCAGGATCCTCGGGCCGGTCAGCGCACCGATGGAACGCAGAGCCGGACGTTATCGTGCGCAACTTTTGTTACAGAGCCGACAGCGCCGATCATTGCATGACATGCTCAGCCACGTCCGCGCCGCACTCGAGGGCAGTACCTCTGCCCGGCGGGTCAGATGGTCGATCGACGTCGATCCGATTGAGCTTTTCTGATCTATCGTTAGAATTGCCAAACCGTGGGAGCTCACCTGTAGGAGCTCGCCCCAGCGAGCGATTCAAGGTCGATCAAGAGCTTTGAGAAGATCGCCCGGTGGGCCGGGCTCCTACGAAGGTTATTCCCGATTCCTGACAATTCCCGGATCTCATTTGAAAAGCAGCATTGCAAAACTCGTAGAGCAAGCCATCAACAGCTTGCCCGACCTCGCTGAGGCGCCGGAGATTTCTTCGATCAGTACGACCGTCGAACGGACCCGCGACGCGCGGCACGGTGAATTCACGACCAACATCGCGATGCACCTCGCGAAATCGCTAGGCAGGAAACCGCGCGATGTTGCGTCAGCGATCATAGATAAGATGCCGGAGAGTGAGCTTGTCGACAAGGTCGAAATTGCCGGACCCGGTTTTATCAACTTCCATGTAAGTAACAAAGCTTTGCACCACGAACTGGCGAGTATTCTGCATCAGGGAAAGTGTTACGGCCACCAGGAAATCCGGCCGGAGCCAAAAATTCTGCTTGAGTTTGTTTCGGCAAATCCAACCGGCCCGTTGCATGTCGGGCATGGACGCCACGCAGCGTATGGCGCCACCCTCGGTAATTTGCTCGAGGCGGCAGGCTTTAGGGTCGATCGCGAGTACTACGTCAATGACGCTGGACGGCAGATGGATATTCTCGGCGTCAGCATCTGGATGCGCTTGCTCGAGCAGAGCGGGGTAACGATCAGTTTCCCTGAAGCGGGATACAAAGGTGATTACATCCGGGATATCGCGGCAAGCCTGAATATCAGCGGCATGCCTGAGCTTGCTGCCGAGGAAATTTTGAGCGGTCTGCCAGCTGATGCTCCGCAGGGTGACAAGGAAGAATATATTGGCGCACTAATCGAAAAGGCGCACCAACTTCTCGGCATTCATCATTTCCAACGAATCCGCAAACAGTCGCTCGACTCGATTCTTTCAGACATCGAGGATGACCTGGCTGGATTCGGCGTAACTTTCGATCGCTGGTTCTTCGAACAAAGCCTGACTGACGATAATCTCATCGATAATGCCCTCATCATTCTCAAAGAGCGCAACATGCTGTACGAGAAAGACGGCGCGACCTGGTTCCGGGCGACTGACTACGGCGATGAGAAAGACCGCGTTGTCGTCCGCGAAAACGGCAAGACGACTTACTTTGCATCCGACATTGCTTATCACAACGATAAACGCAAACGCGGCTACGATCACTTACTGGATATCCTGGGCTCAGATCATCACGGTTACCAGGCAAGAATCCGGGCCGGCCTCGAGGCGATGGGGCACGGCGGCGACAGCCTCGAAGTTGAACTAATACAGTTTGTCAGCCTGTACCGGGCCGGCGAAAAACAACCCATGTCGACACGATCGGGCGAGTTCGTCACCTTGCGTCAGCTGCGTGAAGAGGTCGGCAACGATGCCGCAAGATTCTTTTACGTGATGCGGTCGAATGATCAGCATCTCGACTTCGACCTGGCGCTCGCGAAAAGCCGATCGAACGACAACCCTGTTTATTACATTCAATATGCACACGCACGCGTAGCAAGTGTATTCAGGCAACTGCAGGACAAGTCGCTGCAATACGATCAGGCCGCAGGCATCGCCAACCTGGCATTGCTTGGACAGATTCACGAGAAATCGTTAATGACGACACTGAGCCGTTTCCCGGAAGTGATCGAGCTGGCCGCTAACAATCGTGCGCCACAGCACCTCGTGCACTATCTGCGGGATCTCGCCAATGAATTTCATACTTACTACAACGCACACACATTCATCGTCGACGATGATGCACTGCGCAATGCGAGGCTTGCGTTGATCACTGCAACGCGTGCCGTGATCGCCAGCGGCCTGGAAATAATAGGAGTCTCCGCACCGGATTCAATGTAGATTTCCATGACCAGACGAAAGCGAAAACGCAGCACGAAGAAAAGGCTGCAGCATGAGTATCCGGGTTGGGTGTGGATGTTGTTCGGACTCGGAGTCGGCCTGTCGGTTGCCCTGGCCATTTTCATGAAAGATCGCGGCCCCGGGGCCGCTGTCCGGGAGCCTCTGCCTGTGCCAGCCAGCCTCGCCAGCGCAATCGATTACAACGATGAATCAGCGACGGCATCAGCGGAAGAGCCGCCCGAGAGACGCTTCGACTTTTATAACATGTTGCCGAATTTCGAGGTGATCATCCCTGAACAGGAGCCCGATGTCAGCCGGGACAGGGAACCGAAGGCCATCGAAAGGCCGGGCATCTACGTGTTGCAGGCAGGGTCCTTTACCCAATACGTCGACGCCGATCGCCGCAGGGCGCAGTTGGCGTTGCAGGGTATCGAGTCGCGGATCCAGCGCGTGACCATTGACGACAAAACCTATCACCGCGTTCGCATCGGGCCAACACGCGACCTCGATGAACTCAACGCGCTACGCAGCCGCCTGCGTCAGGCAAAGATAGACGTCCTGAGAATCCGCCTGGGTGACTAAGAGTTCCTGCCTCTGGATTTTCTTGTGTGTCACCGGCTGCGTAACGCAACCGGTAACCGAAGAACCACCGCCGGCACCAGGTCCGCCTCCGCAGGTGGAGGCACTACCGCCTGCTGCAGAGCCCGCAAGAGATCTCAAATCGAAGCGCATTATTATCGCCGCCGTTGGCGACATGATGCTGGGTACAGATTACCCGGAGAATCATTTGCCCGATGACGACGGCGTCAGTTTCCTGGCGGACATTACACCGATTCTTTCCGCGGCCGACCTTACGTTCGGTAACCTCGAAGGAGTGCTGCTGGACGGTGGTGAAGCGGGCAAGAAGTGCAGCAACCCGAATGCCTGTTACCTGTTTCGTTCACCATCGCGCTATGTGCAGCACTTTGTCAACGCAGGCTTCGATGTACTCAGCCTTGCAAACAACCACGCAAGAGATTTTGGCGAGGAGGGACGCCTCGCCAGCATGGAAACCCTTGCCGCAGCCGGTATACATCACTCCGGACTTGAAGGTGACTTCGCATTGTTCACCGTCAACGAATTGGACGTCGCCCTGCTCGCGTTCGCGGTAACCAGGAATTCAAACTTGATGCTTGATTATAGTCTGGCGGCAGAAATCGTTGCCGACCATGCCAAACATCACGACATCATCGTTGTTTCGTTTCATGGTGGCGCCGAGGGACAGAATGTCACACGGCTTCCTTTTGCGGAGGAGGAATACTTTGGCGAACCGCGCGGTGACGTCGTCAGGTTTGCCAGGATGATGGTCGACGCGGGTGCCGACCTGGTGGTCGGTCACGGTCCGCATGTCGTCAGAGCAATGGAGCGATACCGGAACCGGCTGATCGCATACAGCCTTGGAAATTTTGCGACGTACTACGGCATCAGTGTCGAGGGCATCAAGGGCATTGCTCCTGTCCTGGTTGCAACGCTCGATGGCGAGGGCAACTTCGTCGAAGGCAAAATTTACTCCACGACTCAATTGCGCCCGGACGGACCGTCCATTGATGAAGAAGACGGTGCCCTGAACCTGATACGCAGCCTGAGTATCCGGGATTTCACGACGCCCGGCATTGTGTTCAATCCGGACGGCAGCTTGCTGCCGGCACCCAGGATATTTGGATTGCCTTGAGGGTACCCTTCAACGGCGCCAAATCGGCAAATAGGCGATATTTTCATGCCGAATCAGGGCATTATTAAAAAAATGAAAAATTCCAAGCGGGGAACCTGGATGAGAAATAAAGCGATTATTGTCGCCACGGTGGTAACCGTCTTCCTGTGCCAATGCCCGGCCTTCGCCGCGCCCGTCGAGGTTTCACGCGCAGAAGATGTGGGGATGTCCTCGGAACGGCTGGCATACCTGAAGAGTTATTTCGAGGGACTGCTGGAAGATGAAGAAACTGGTGGCTTTCAGATCCTGATTTCCCGGCGTGGCAAGGTAGTCATGTATGAAAACCTGGGACTCGCCAACGTTGAAGAAAACGTACCGGTCACAGACGAGACTCTGTTCCGCATATTCTCCATGACGAAACCGGTCATGGGCGTCGCAATGATGATGCTCTACGAGGAAGGACAGTACTCGCTCGCTGATCCGATTTCAAAACACATTCCGGAATTTGCCGAGTTGCGGGTCTATGCCGGCGAGGACGACGAAGGCAACGTGATCCTCGAGGCATTGGAGCGTGAGCCGACGATTCATGACCTTCTGCAGCACACCGCCGGCCTCACCTATGGAATTTTTGGCGACTCTGCAGTCGACAAACAATACATCGAGAAGGATGTCCCCAATTACGATCAGACCATGCAGGAGTTCATAGACAAGCTGACCAGTATTCCCCTGCTGTTTCAGCCAGGTGCCAGGTGGAATTACAGCGTCGCAGTAGATGTGCAGGGATACCTGATCGAAAAATGGACCGGCATGAAGCTCGGCGAATTCCTGCAGGAAAGAATCTTCGATCCGCTCGGCATGGATCAGACGATGGCGTGGGTACCACCAGACAAAGCTTCATTACTCGCTAATATTTACACGCATAATCAAGCTGGCGACAGAGAGAAATTTACCGGCAGCTTCGCCGATAATTACCTTCGCGCACCCGGAGCGTTCAGCGGCGGCGGTCAG
>SMVA01076465.1_pt1 | contig 28655 bp, 26 predicted proteins | sample 2456451 | NCBI WGS metagenome assembly SMVA01 (sample SAMN11095933, study PRJNA526329) | marine sediment metagenome | biome: Marine sediment; feature: Surficial sediment; material: Deep marine sediment; isolation source: Hadal surficial sediment | place: Pacific Ocean | collected 2014-05 | depth... | reverse complement strand
GCAGTATACTCGTTATACGGCAGGCCAGTATTTAACCCGCCATTCAGATGACGTTCGGGTAGAGGGGCGACTGGTGGCATATGTTTTAAACTTTACCCGGCAATGGCACCCGGATTGGGGCGGTTTGTTACAGTTCTGTGAAAATAATGGTGTGCCGAGGGAAGCCTGGGAGCCAAGGTTCAATAGCGTTTCACTTTTTGACGTGTCACACGTCCATTCTGTAACCTATGTTGTGCCACACGCATTAATGCCAAGTTATGCACTAACAGGTTGGTTTAATTCCCAGCTAATCTAGCAGCCTGCTAGAACTGGTCATCGAGTAACATAAGGTCCTTGTCTTCGCCGGTTTTCATCGCTTCCAGGTAGGCATGCGTTCGTGGTAACAGGTGTGCTGCGTAGAACTGGCAGGTTGTTATTTTTGCCCCGTAAAAAGCAGGGTCCTGGTCCCGTTTTTCCTCGGCGATCAGTGCTGATTTTGCCAGCAGCCATCCGGCAATGCAGGTCCCTGCACCCATGAGGAAATTGAAAGCCACTGTCGCAGCCAGGACCGGATTATCACTGTGGTGATCCAACAACCAGTGAGTGACTTCTTCGAGCGCATCAACGGATTTTCCCAGTGAAACTTCGACGGACTTGAGATTGGCTAAGGAACTTAAGCTAACCTGCGTTTCCCTGACTTCTGCTATCAGGCGATTAAGTTCGGTGCCTCTGTCTCTAAGCACTTTTCTGCCGATAAAATCATTGGCCTGTATACCCGTTGTACCCTCGTAGATCGTCGTGATCCTGGCATCTCTCATGAACTGGGCGGCACCGGTTTCCTCGATATATCCCATGCCACCGTGTACCTGTACTCCAAGGGAGGTTACTTCCTGTGAGGCCTCAGTAGACCAGGCTTTTGCAATCGGAGTGAGCAATTCGCCGCGAAGTGACCCCGCTTGCCTGGTGACCTTGTCATCAGCATGACGGCCGAGATCAAAATTGGCAGCGGTTAAATAGCACAAGGCTCGTGAACCCTCCGTCAGGGATCGCATTAACATCAGCATTCTCCGGACGTCCGGGTGCTCTATTATTGCAGAGCTTGTCGAAGCGCCCGGTGGATTACCCTGGATTCTAACCCGCGCATATCCGACAGCTTGTTGGTAGGCTCGATCCGAAAGAGCGACGCCTTGTACGCCAACGTTAAGTCTTGCGTGATTCATCATCGTGAACATGTAAGACAAACCCATGTTCTCGTCACCTACAAGGTAGCCAATTGCTCCTTTGTCTTTTTCATTATCCGAACCCTCACCATCCGAGCCGCCGAAATTCATGACACAAGTAGGGCTGCCATGGATGCCAATCTTGTGTTCTACCGAGAGCGCATAGACATCGTTATGCCCGGCAACAGAACCATCGGCGGCAACAAGATATTTTGGCACGATAAAGAGTGAGATACCCCTGACGCCATCCGGTGCACCTTTGATCCTGGCCAGTACCAGGTGAATGATGTTTTCCGTCATCTGGTGATCACCCCAGGTGATGAAAATCTTGGAGCCTTGGATCCTGTAGCAATCACCGTCCCTTGTTGCCCTGGTTTTGATTGCAGCGAGATCCGATCCTGCCTGCGCTTCCGTCAGGTTCATTGTTCCCGTCCATTGCCCACTAATCATCTTTTCAAGATAAAGGTTTCGTAGATCATCGCTGGCATGGGATTGCAGCGCCTCGATTGCACCCTGGCCCAGCAACGGACATAGGCCAAAACTTACGTTCGCGGCAGACCACATTTCCATGGCGGCGATACCCACGCATTCCGGTAAACCCATGCCACCGAATTCGGGATTGCAGGCGAGGGCGGTCCAGCCCCCATCAGTAAATTGCTGGTAGGCTTCAGCAAAACCACTGGTTTCCCGAACCTGGTCATTAACGATCCTGGATCCGATCAGATCACCAACAGTATTAAGGGGTGCCAGGATACCACCGGCGAACCTGGCGGCTTCTTCGAGTATTGAGGCGACCAGTTCAGGGCTGCATTCCTCGAAACCGGGTTGAGCGCAAACCTGATTCAAGCCAGCAATATGCTCCAGGACAAAATTCATCTCTTTTACAGGGGCTGTGTATCCGGTCATTTATCGTCTCAATTGGCTGTTATAAACTAGCGCTGTGGTTCAATGAGCGCCTTTGGCATCAAAACCAGCAAGTCGGGAGATCAGTTCTTCAACCCGTGAGCTGTAACCCCACTCATTGTCATACCAGCTCACAACCTTTACCAGGTTGCCGTCAATGACCTGGGTGAGTGCCGGATCGAAGATAGAAGAGTGACTGTTGCCAATAATGTCGCTTGAAACGATTGGGTCTTCACAATAGCTGAGAATCCCGTGCAGGCTGGTCTCGGCCGCTAGCTTCATCGCTTCATTAATGTCTTCTTCAGTCACATCACACGCCAGCTCCACCGTGAGGTCGACAAGGCTGCCATCGGGCACCGGTACGCGCATGGCCACACCATCGAGTTTACCCTTGAGTTCCGGTATTACCTGGCCGATAGCACGAGCAGCGCCTGTAGAGGTGGGGACGATGTTGGTTGCGGCATTCCTGGATCGACGCATGTCGTCCGGGTGGGGGGCGTCGATAAGCCTTTGATCTGAGGTATAGGCATGTACGGTAGTCAATAATCCTCGTTTTATCCCGAATTTATCATGCAGTACTTTGACGATTGGCGCTGCGCAATTAGTGGTGCAACTGGCGTTAGAAATTATTGTGCTCTGCCTGGTAATCACATGATCATTGACGCCCATGACCACGGTACTTTGCAACTCGTCTTTTGTGGGTACAGTAACAATGACGCGCTTAGCGCCTGCATCAAGGTGCTGTTGTAATTGCTTGATATGGCGAAATTGCCCGCTGCTCTCGATGACATAGTCCACATCATATTCTTTCCAGGGTAGTTTTGACGGATCTGGTTCGGATAAAACCACGAAAGGATCTCCATCTATCTCCATTATATGGCCATCAAGTTTTACATGGCCAGGGTAGGTACCGTGAATGCTATCGTACTTGAAAGCATATGCGAGTTGTTCCGGCGTGGCGAGGTCGTTTACCGCCACCACATCGAAGTGTTTGCGTAGTTTTGCTATCCGGGTAATGGTGCGGCCGATTCGTCCGAATCCGTTAACTGCTATTCGTGGTTTCATCTTGTGCCCTGTTAATCTGATTCACTTGTAGTCTGATTCGCTAGCCCAGCGCCTGGTCAAGATCCTCGATCAAGTCTTCGCTGTCTTCAATGCCGACGCTCAATCGAATAAGCGTATCTTCGATGCCCAATTCTTTTCGAACTTCTGCCGGAAGGCTGGCGTGAGTCATAATAGCCGGGTGTTCGATCAGCGATTCAACACCGCCCAGGCTTTCAGCCAGGGTAAAGAGGCGGGTCTTTTTCAGGACACGTTTTGCATCATCGAGATCGCCCTTCACGAAAAATGTCAGCATGCCGGAGTAACCATCCATCTGCTTCGATGCCAGAGCGTGTTGTGGATGAGACGCCAGTCCCGGATAAAGCACCCTGGTGACTTTCGAATGCTGTTCCAGGTGCGCTGCAATTTTCATTGCACTTGCCTGATGTTGTTGCATGCGAACCGCGAGGGTTTTGACACCCCGGTGCGCCATGTAACAATCAAAAGGTGCCTGAACGGCGCCAGCTGCAAATTGTATAAAGCCGATCTGTTCCGCCAGTTCCGGATCATTAGTGATCACGGCCCCACCGATGACATCGCTATGGCCATTAATATACTTGGTGACTGAGTGCATGACGATATCCGCGCCGAGCTCTAATGGCCGCTGGAATATCGGCGTGGCAAAGGTATTGTCCACGGCGACTCTGATTGACCTGGATTTTGCCAGTTCACACAGGTATTTTATGTCGACGACTTTAAGTAACGGATTGGATGGCGTCTCCAGCCAGATGAACTTTGTCCTGGCGCCGATGGTTTGTTCAAGTTTTGAATGGTCTGTCAGATCGGCGAACTTAAATTCAATGTTCTGGTTTTTCAATATCCGGTCAAACAACCTGAAAGTGCCGCCGTAGACATCGTCCGAGCAGACGACCTGGTCGCCAGGGCTCAGTGTGCGAATAACGGCATCGATCGCGGCGAGCCCTGAAGAAAATGCAAAGGCGTGTTTTCCATTTTCAAGGGAAGCAAGACAGGTTTCATAGCGTTGCCTTGTGGGATTGCCGGCCCGTGAATAGTCGAATCCCTTGTGCTCCCCCGGGGATGATTGTGCGAATGTACTCGATAGGTGAAGCGGTGGAATGACGTCACCGAAAGACGGGTCAGGATCTTGCCCCGAATGAACTGCCCTGGTGGAGATTCCTTTCATTTAACGCCCCTGGCTAAGGTAACTTAGTAAATCGATCTTGGTCAGAACCGCCACCGGTGTTCCTGTATCGGGATCCATCACCAGTGGCGTCTTGCCCGCTGCCACCAGGCTGGAGATTTTCTCAATCCCATCGGACTGATTTACAAATTCAATGGATGTGTCAACCAGGGACTCAATGGCATCGCCCGGCTGGCAACGTTCTTCATATAAAGCGCTCAGAATAGAGGCTTCCGTGACCAGGCCCTTGATGTAACCGTGATCGTCGGAGACGGGAAGCTGGCTGATGCCTTTCTCCTTCATCATCTCGATGACAGTTGAAACCTTCTCTGTTGTTTGTGCACAAATGACCCCGTGGGGGTCCATTTGCAGAGTAACAATCAGGTCCTGGACAGTTCCGAGCGATGGCTCTTCAAGGAAACCTGCTTCTCTCATCCACGCATCGTCGTAGACCTTGGATAGATATCGATTACCACTGTCGGGCAAAATGATGAGCACCTTTTTACCTTTCATGCGCTTGCCCTGTTCCTTGATCCACCTGATCGCACCCACCACAGCGGAACCGGATGAGACGCCGGAATAGATCCCTTCCTTGACCAGTAACTCCCTGGTCATGAGGAAGGATTCTTTATCCTCGACCTGGACCATGTCGTCAATAACCGAAAAGTCATAGTTATCAGGAATAAAGTCTTCACCGATGCCCTCGATCGTATAATTTTGAGCCGGGACATCCGTGCCAGTTTTGAATTTGTCGTAGACGATAGAGCCCACCGGATCCACTGCGATAATTTCAACCCCGGGTTTGTTTTCCTTGAAGTAAAGTCCGTTGCCGCAAATTGTGCCGCCGGTTCCGATGCCTGCAATCAAAACATCGATGTCCGGAAATTGTTCCAGGATCTCAGGACCCGTGACCTGATAGTGGCAATCTCGGTTAGCGAGATTGTTGTACTGGTCAATATAAATGGAGTTTGGAGTGTCTACAGCCAGGCGTTTGGATACCGAATAATAGCTCTTTGGATCTTCAGGTTCGACCGCCGTTGGCGTGACGATGACCTTCGCCCCAAAAGCACGAAGATTTTTGATCTTTTCTTCTGACATCTTGTCCGGAAGAACGAAAATGCATTTATATCCCTTGATAGCAGCGGCAATTGCCAGTCCGACGCCGGTATTACCACTGGTGCCCTCGATGATGGTACCGCCGGGTTTCAGGCGATCGTTACGCTCTGCATCCTCGATAAGCCAGTAGCCGATTCGGTCCTTGATGGAACCACCCGGGTTCATGAATTCGAGTTTAGCGTAGACTTCAGCATCGATACTGCTGGCTACTCGATTGAGTTTGACAATCGGAGTGTTGCCAATTGCGCCGAGAATATTTTGGTAAATCATGGCTGCAAAATATGGACTAATCAGGTGCCTGACGCAAGGAGTGAATATAATGCACGACCCGGTATTGATATGGCACACTGGAATCCAGCTTAAACGCCAGAGATCGGACTATCCTAGTGATTTTCTTTGACAAGACGTCGAGCAGGTGCCGCGATGATTGAATTGCGTAACCTGGCCGCATCCGATGCACAGCAGCTGGTCGCCTGTTTTCGGGATTGCTATGGCGAAACCTACGCCAATGAAGACTTTTACAATGACCAGGTCATCGAACAAATGGTCGAGTCCGGCAGACTAAGATCGGTTGTTGCGATACACCAGGGCAAACTGGTTGGGCATACGGGTCTTACCATCCGCCACCCTGAGGCTATTGCGGCAGAAGCAGGCAATACGGTTGTCTCTCCTGCCATGCGCGGACAAGGCCTGCTCGCCAGACTCGGTGAGGCACTGAGGCGCAGAGCCGTCCGGGAAGGCTTTGCTGGTTATGTTCATTATCCAACGACTGCCCACGAAATCATGCAAAAAAGTGCAACCCGTGGTGCGGGCCGTGAAACCGGCATCATGCTTGCCTATATTCCGGGGGAAACCGAGTACAGTGATTTCGAACAGTCCCAGGGAAGACTCGCTGCAACCATTGTCTATCAACCGCTTATCGATACGCCGTCACGGATGAGCTATCTGCCGACCAGATATGCGCAAAGGATTCGTTCCCTGACGGCTGCCCTTGGACTAAACAGACACTTCCTGGAACCCTACGCTCCTCGTCAAGAAGCGAGTCAGGTTAAAGACACAATTCTTGAAAGGCGCAATCTGCTGCATCTTTCCATCAACAAGGTCGGTGATGATCTGCCGGTGCGACTTCTTGAGCTTGCAGTTGGAACACAGGATATTGTTCATGCTGATATAAACTTAAGTGAACCCGGTATCAACTATGCGATTGAGGTCTTATCCAATCATGGATTCGTTTATGGTGGCTGGTTGCCAAACTTCGGGGGAAACGATGTGCTTCGATTACAACGAATCGACAATCTGACTGAACCTGAGTTGAATCCCAATCTGGTGACTAGTGAGGCAAACGCATTACTTGATCAAATAAAGTCCGAGTTCTGAGATCAGGCCAATTCGGGAAAGCACCACTGCGAATAACCCATTAGCGCCGTACCTGAAGATTATCGTTATACTCTGCTGGAATCACTTTGGAGTTTTTGTTATTGAAGTATCTGGAGAGCCTGCTGCCTGTCCTTCAGTGGAGGCAAAATTACAAGATTGGTGACCTGAGAGCAGACATGATTGCCGGTGTCGTCGTGCTGTTTATCACCATCCCCCAGGTCATTGCCTATGCATTTCTTGCCGGGTTACCGCCTGAAACAGGTTTGTATGCATCAATTGCCGCATTGCTCTGTTATGCCGCTTTCGGAAGCAGCCGCACACTGGCGGTGGGTCCCACTGCCATTCTTGCAATGATGACCCTGGAAGCAACTTCGTCCTATGGGACTCCGGGCACTGAAGAATATACACAATTGGCCATAAAACTTGGCCTCGTTACCGGCCTGGTGCTGATTGCATTGCGAATAGTCAATTTTGGCGCAGTGATAAATTTCCTCAGCCATGCGGTGGTCACTGGATTTATTTCAGCGGCAGCCATCCTCATTATCACCAATCAGCTACCCGCAATGCTCGGCACTGGCACTGCACCGGACAGCAGCATGTGGGGCGTGCTGAACCACCTTATTGATTCATCAGGCCATGTCAATCTGGCGGTCGTCCTTATTGCCGGTGGCGCCTTTGCATTGTTGGTTTTCTGTCGCAGCTATCTTGAAGCCATCCTGTTAAAAATGGGGATCCATGGCCACATTGCCAACAACCTCGCAAAGTCTGCGCCCATGTATGCTGTTGTTATTGGCGTCATCATCACCGCGATTTATGACCTAGATATTACAAGCAGTGTCCCCGTAGTCGGTAGCATACCAACGGATTTACCCGTGTTAGCGCTGGTGTCCATCACTCTTGAAGAAATTCAGACCTTGTTTCCGTCAGCATTGTTGATCGCGATGGTCGTCTTTATGGAAAGTACCAGTGTTGGAACAGCCATGGCCAGCAAGAAAAGACAGAAAATCGAACCCAACCAGGAGCTTGTTGGGCTCGGGCTGGCAAATATTGGCGCCTCCCTGGCGGGCGGATTTCCTGTGGCGGGCAGTTTTGCGCGAACCGTTGTTAATTTTTCATCGGGTGCAGTAACACCGGTTGCCTCGGTGATCACAGCCCTGCTGGTTATCATGACCCTGGTCTGGTTCGCGCCTTTGTTTTATTACTTGCCCAGGGCAGTGCTGGCGGCAATCATCATCATATCTGCCTGGCAACTGATAGATATTCCGGTGATCAGGCGAATTTTTGCCTTCAATTTTATTGATGCGGTTACGTTTTGTTGCACATTTTTTGCGGTATTAACGCTGGGTGTTGAAATGGGAATCCTGGTTGGAATCGCTATTTCATTTGTACTGCTTATTCGAAGCAGCAGCCTGCCCCATATTGTTATCGTTGGTCGGATGGGAGAATCTGAGCATTTTAGGAATGTAGACCGGTTCGAAACCAGGACATCCCCGGAAGTTCTTGCGATGCGCGTTGACCAGAGTATCTATTTTGTTAATACACGATTTATAGAAAATTTCATGATGAAATCTGTTTCAGATGCACCCGATGTGAAGCATGTCGTGCTGATCTGTACGGCGACTAATTTCATCGACACCAGTGGCCTGGAAATGCTGGAACACCTGTGTGACAACCTGCATGAAATGGGGGTAACGCTGCATCTGGCAGAGGTCAAGAGTGCGGTGATGGACAAGCTCAAGCTCACTGATTTCAGTGAACATATGAGAGGCAACATTTACTTTACGACAGATCTTGCAATGAAAGACCTGGCAGGGATATGAGTGGAGCAACCTCAGGCGTGTGTAATAGTCTCTAACCCATTTTTGGCTCCTGGACGTTTACTATGAGAGACAGGTACACGTTATTCGAATAATAACCCGGCAGAGAAATGACGACAGCCTTGTTAGAAAGCGGGAAAAAGTTCATTACAGGTGGCCAGTTGTCTGATGACCAGCTGATGGTTTCCTTTGGCCGGGGAGACCGCCCGGCTTTCGATTTGCTGTATGCACGTTATAAGCAACCGCTTTATGGTTATTTGTACAGAAATTGCGGCAATGAAGCATCGATAGATGAATTGTTCCAGGACATATGGTTAAAAGTGATCGCTTCTTCGAGCCGGTATAAGCGGCGAGGAAAGTTTCGATCGTGGATTTTTACGTTAGCCCATCATTGCATCGTCGATTTCTACCGTAAATCGGCACGGCAAGCGGTTAAACAATCCGCTGTGGAAGAACTTGCTTCCAACCAGTCTACAGAAAGTAGTGTGCGAGATAGTGAGGTGTTGCTGGCGGTGCAGACAGCGATTGCCAGTCTTCCGCTGGAACAGCGCCAGGCCTTCTGTCTTCGTGAAGAGTCCGGTTTTTCGGTTAAAGAAATTGCAGAAATCCAGGACATTAGTGTAGAAGCAGCCAAGAGTCGGTTGCGATATGCTTACGTGAAGCTTCGCATAAGATTAGCGGATCAAAACAAATGAAAATCAACAATCGTCAAAATTGGGCCGAGGAGGATTTTGAAATCCATAAGGAGTTCGAGGATGTGTCGAGTGCCCTGGACTCCATCAATTCGTTCGTGCCCAGAGTGCCAGGGCGCCTTGACCGAAAGATTCGCGATCTGGCGAACTATTCAACGGCCAGTGAATTGAGCCAAAACTGGATTTTCAGCAGAGCGCCCCAGCTTGCACTTGCAGCAATCCTGCTGTTTGGAATCGGCGTTTATTTTGTATTGGGGATTGAACAATTTAATGAAGCAGAACCGGCCCTGGGATCGAAGGTAAATTCAACCAGCCCTTACAGTTCGGTAGTGCCGGTGCCATCACAACAAGATTCCCTGGATGTTTTGGCTGATAGTGCGCGCAATCAGCGGGGTGAAATCGCAGATGATAATGGTCGATCAGGCGCTGAGTTAATGGCTGAATCTATTCACTTTTCATCCGGTTACAGCTGGGTGAAGTTGAGATTTAATGTTGATGACTCGGGTGAAGTGCAGGAAATCACAGTCATTGAGAGTTGTTTAAAGAATGTGCCACGAGATCACTGTATAGATGATGGTGTTCATGATAGCTACGCAATTGAACAGGTGAAGGGCAACACCTATCCTGAACCCGGTGAGACAGAGGAAATAATTATTATTCCGTTTGAATATGTCTCCCCGCGGCAGTGATGTCGTTGTGAATCAAAGATTGCGAATCGTTACTTTATGATCTAACACGGATTCTTCTTTGAAAATAAACCAGGCATCCACGATTTGTCCCTTGATGACATGGGGGAGCCAGGCTTCATCATCCTCCCACATTTCACCGTAAGGTATCTCATCGAGATTAAACCAGAGTGGGATTGCCTCATCCGTTTCGGTTGGTGTTCCCTCGTAATCTGAAGCGGTGTAGACGAAACCGTGAATTCGCGGCATGTCCTCGGCATGGAAGAACAGTTCGCCAGCGAATTTTACATTTAGCGGGTTTATCAGGAGTTCTTCCCTGGTTTCCCGAATAGCGCATTGTTCTGGTGATTCACCGGATTCAATCCTGCCGCCAGGCCCGTTAATCTTGCCCGCACCCAGGCCTCTTTTTTTCCTGATCAGGAGAATCGCACCGTCCTTGATGACAAACATCAGGGTTGCTGTTTCCTCGGGTATCCAGGTACTCCAATTGATGTCGCTGATTTTCATAGGGCGGTTTTTAACAAGGGCATCTTCCTAAAGGCCACCATTCATAAACAAAAGGGCGGCGAATCTAATCTGCAAATACGCAACGTTCCTTTGCCCAACGACGCAGGCTGTCAATTTTTTCGTGCATAACGACCGACAGGGGATTTGTGTTGCGGATCGAATATTCCAGTTGTTCGGATGTGAGTGATTCATTAATAGCCGATACAGAATAAAGCGCGCTGACGACTGCCTGCTCGATTTCAGCACCCGAGAAGCCGTCGCTAATTTCTGAAAGATACTTTAAGTCAAATTCTTTGCAATCCTGGTTGCGTTTTGCCAGATGGATCTTAAATATCTCCTTGCGAACTCTTGCACCGGGCAGGTCCACAAAAAAGATCTCATCCAATCTCCCCTTACGCACCAGTTCAGGTGGTAACTGTGTAATATCGTTGGAAGTCGCCACAAGAAAAACCTGGCTCTTTCTTTCTGCCATCCAGGTTAAAAGGGTCCCAAGTACTCGCTGGGAAATCCCCGAGTCATTCTGGCTGATGGAGATTCCCTTTTCTATTTCATCCAGCCAGAGGACGCAGGGTGACATCATGTCTGCAAGTTTTAGCGCTTCCCTTAAATTCCTTTCTGTTTCTCCGAAAAATTTATTGTAAAGAGAACCGAAGTCCAGTCTCAGCAACGGAATGGACCACATTCCGGCAACCGCTTTAGCGGCCAGGCTTTTTCCGCTGCCCTGGATGCCCAGTAACATGAGGCCTTTGGGTGGGTCGAGATTGTTATCGTTTTCTTCAAAGAATTCATCCCGTCGTACTTCAAGCCACTTTTTTAGCTTGTGTAACCCGCCGACCTCGGTAAATTTGGCGGTGTCATACTCGAAGCTGAGGACACCTTCCATGTCCATCAAGGCAAACTTGGCTTTGTTCAGCTCCGGAAGGTCGGATTCATCTATGGCGCCATCGTCGTAGATAGCGCCGCGAATTAGCTGCCTGGCATCCTGCACCGACATGCCTTTAAGATTGTTGACCAGTTGGTTAAAAGTTTCAGTGCTGCTACGGACCGGCCGGTTACCCTGGTTCTTTGACCAGATGCTGGCTTCCTCTCTAACCAGGTTCATTAGTTGCTCTTCGGTTGGCATGGAAAGTTCGAAGCGGGCACTGTAGCGCTTTACTTCATTGGGGAGATTAAAAGCGTGGCTCAACAGGATAAGCGTGTGGCCCAGTTTCTGGTGCCGCATGGCTATTTCCCTTAACAGCCGAATATTCACCGGATCTTCGGTTACATGAGGATGAAAGTCGCACAGAACATAAATTCCCGGCTCCTCAGTGCCCTTAATCAGGCGTAACACATCGGTTGCGTCTTCCGATTTATCCTCTGGGCTCAGCCGATTACCGAATCCAAGTCGATTGAGCCCCTCGGTAATTGACCAGGCATACAATGGCAAGGCCCGTTTCACTGCAAGCCGTGTGATCATCTCCAGAACCCGGGGTTCCTCAAATGACTCGATGACAAGTATTGGCACCTTGGAATCCAGTAACAAACCAAGGTCCTTTAAATCACTACTCACGTGTTTCCCGATTCAGTTATTATCAAGCTCTTCCAGCGTTTTAGGCCAATCTTTTTTGAGTAGCCTTGACAAACCCCGGTCTGCCAACAGATTACCCTGATTCTGACACTGGGCACAATAATTACACTCGTTACTGGCATATCGGACCCGCTGAACGGCCTTGCCGCAATCGGGACATGGCTGCTTGTATTTTCCATGTACAGCCATCTCATCGTGGAAGGCAGTGACTTTCATCGGGAATTTCCCTGATGACTCCTGTCGCAAAATATCTACCCACTTTTTTAGAATATGCTGGCAGGCGTCATAAAGAGATTGCCATTGTTCATCCGTCAGGAACCGGGTCTGGCGCATTGGGCTTATGCGGGCATAGTGTAAAATTTCATCAGAGTAGGCGTTGCCTATACCAGCAAGAAATCGTTGATCTGTCAGGGATCTTTTTATTGTGTGGTTTTCCCTGGACAAAACCGCCCTGAATTCTCCAGCATCGATGGATAAAACTTCCTTGCCACCGGCATTAAATGCAGCGAGATCATCTTCACCTTTCACCAGATATACAGAGGCGCGACGTTTCTGGCCTGCTTCGGTAATGACCAGCGTGCCTGAAGTAAAATCGAATGCTATGAGCCCAATTTTACCCGGTATCCTGGCGCCGGATTGATACCAGCGAAACCGTCCTGCAATCATCAGGTGGACAACGATAAAATAGTCGTCCTCCAGTTCGAGCACTATGCGTTTACCGATCCGCTTTACGCCGGTAACGGTGTGGCCGACAAGGTCTGCTATTGAAGGATTAACCGAGCGCAATATAAAGGCATTGGCGATTCGAATACCCAGCAGGGTCCTACCATCAATACGTATCGACAATGCCTCCAGGTAGATTGTTAAATCCGGTAACTCTGGCATGAATCCCGGCGCTCCCCGTCAAGCCTGGCTGCGGGTCAGATTGGATACGCCGTCGACGATTCTTTTCCAGGCGCCCACCGGCAGATCGTGCCCCATGCCTTCGATTAACATCAACGTTGAGTTCTTGATATTCTCATGGGTATCTATTCCACCCTCTACCGGTACCAGGCAATCATCGGTGCCGTGGATGACCAGCGTTGCAACGGATATCTGCTTTAACCTTTCCCGGCGATCACCGTGCGCCGCTACCGCCGCCATTTGCCGCGCAATTCCAGCCGGGTAGAAGCTCCTGTTAAATGCTGCAATGGCTTTACCAGTCGCCCTCTCAATATCAAATTCAAAACCCGGGCTACCTACCACGGCGTTCATTTCAATTGCCCGTTGCACCACGGCTGCCTCGTTTTCCTCCGCGGTCGTCGCCAGTGCGCTCTGTGCCTCCGGTGAAGCTGCTGGCAGGTCCGGGTTACCGGTGGACGCCATGATGGATGTCATGCTCCGGATACGATCACCATGATTGATGGCCATGGCCTGGACAATCATGCCGCCCATGGATGCGCCACAGATGTGAGCCTGATCAATGTCAAGCGCATCAAGCAAGCCCATTCCATCTGCAGCCATGTCATCGAGTGAATAGGGTACTTCCGGGGTATTACCCTCCAGGAAATCAGCCATCATCTGCGCCATATCGGGTATGGAAAACTGACCCATTTTCTCCGAGAGACCGATATCCCTGTTGTCATAACGTATGACGAAATGTCCTGCTTCAGCGAGCATGTCGCAGAAGTCCGCGTCCCAGTGAATCATCTGTGCACCAAGTCCCATGACAAGCAGCAGCGGGCGATTGGATTCTTCTCCGAAAGTATCGTATTCGAGGTTGATTCCGTTTGCACTTATCTGCGCCATTTAAAACTCCTGGTAGGATAAAATTATGTTTCCTGATTCTTCGACAATGGCTGGCGGCCTGGGCAACTTGCAGGTGGCACTTGTCGGAGAAAGGCATTGCCCCGTCTCAACGTTGAACCGATATCCGTGCCATGGGCAGGTGACAGTCTGGTCGTCGCTATCGATATCGGACAAGGGACCGAGTCGATGTGGGCAGATCGTCGAATAGACGATCAGTCTGCCATTCAGCGACCTGATTTGAAACTCACCTCCCTTCAACTGTATCGTGAGAGGCAAACGATCTTCCAGATCTGTTAGTGGTCCAAGATCGAGCCTTGATTCCGGACTTCGGGGCGCAAAGAGCCGACGCTGGCGTTCAATCATCATGGCTTCATCCTCATCCCAGAGGTGCTCATATAAACCAAGATAGATTTTACCGATCTTATCAATAGCATCGGGTTTGATTCCCGTTGCGTAAAATTCAACATGGATATTGGTTTGTTCTTTTTTGGGTGTAAGGTAAGTCCAGATTTCGGATACCTGGTCACCTGCCTGGTAACTTCGGGCGACGTACTGTGAATCGTCAACACACAATTCTATATGTGATGTTCTCCCAGCGTTTGACCAGGTTCGCCATCCCCATTCATCTGCTTCATCCAGTTGCACATGGTTAAATGAAGAACTGTGGAGGTGTGGCAGATGCTCCCAGTCCAGTACATTCTCCCAGACACGTTCAATATTAGCTTTAATGTCCCTGTCGTAGCTTGCCACCAGCGTCAGATCGAGTTTATTTGGATTGAATGAAATCGGGTTAGTTTGCAGGGCTGGCATGGCAGGAGGTTGAAATGGATATACTCCTGATTCTAGCCCGCATATTTCACGAAGACCAGCAGCGATAAAAGGTCTCCGGCCCGTGCTATTTGATCGAAATCACCAAAGAATGATAAATGGCTCTTGAAAACCAGTTTTCAGGCCCAATTAGGGGAACATTGGTTAACAATTGTGTTCTAACTGATTGTAACCAAATGAATTTTTGAAGGAGATATAAATGGCGGCACTAGGTCAGGCTAACCAATTACCGGTGCTTAGCGCGGGTAGTCTGCAAGGCTATCTTGGTTCGGTTCAGCAGATACCCGTGTTGAGCAGAGAGGAAGAGATTGAGCTGTTTCAGCGGTTCCAGGAGCACGAAGACCTGGAAGCCGCCCGTAAGATTGTGCTTTCAAATCTACGTTATGTTGTTTATATCGCACGTGGATATGGGGGTTATGGCTTGCCGCTGGAAGATATTATCCAGCAGGGCAATGTTGGGTTAATGAAATCAGTCAAGAAATTTGATTTGAGCCGCGGTGTTCGCCTGGTTTCTTTTGCCGTACATTGGATCAAAGCTGAGATCCACGAGTATATTCTGAAGAACTGGAAGATCGTAAAAGTAGCAACGACCAAGGCACAACGGAAGTTATTCTTCAATTTGCGCAAGACCAAGCAACGCCTGGGCTGGTTTAACAAGCAAGAAGTTGAACAAGTTGCCACGGATCTAGGCGTAAAACCGCAAGAAGTCATGGAAATGGAAGCCCGCCTGTCAAATTATGATGAGAGTTTTGAGCCGGTTCATGCCAGTGACGATGAAAACAATTATGCTCCAGCCACCTATATCACGGTCGGCGAGGCGGAAGACCCTGCTCAGGTTGTCGCGGACCAGCAAATCTCCGAGCGCCAACATGGCGGGTTAGTTGAAGCGCTGGAATCCCTGGATGATCGCTCAAAAGATATCGTGTTGAGTCGCTGGCTATCAGAAGAAAAAGCGAGCTTAAAGGAGCTGTCAATTAAATATGGCGTTTCTCTTGAGCGTATTCGTCAGGTTGAAGCCAAAGCCTTCGAAAAAATGCAGCCATACCTTCAGGCAGCGTAAGTAAATCAGTAAAAGGGGTCGAAAAAAAAAGGGCCGGAGCATTCATATTCAGATCCTGAATATGAATGCTCCGGCCTTTATTTTTGCTATGGTTGACGGAATTAATCCTGGAGGAGAGAAGTGATGTCAGAGGAAATGATTACGACAGATCAATCTGGATTCGATGGGCCGCAAATTGTTGCTGATCTGAATAAGTGGTTACGCCTGCGAACAACGCCCATCGGTATGAAGATGTTCAAAACCAGGGAAGAAATGGAGGCTGTGCCGAGGATAAGACGGCCGAAAGACATTCATACCACGGACCAGATCGTTGGCCAGGCAAGCAGGAATGGTTGGACAGTGGGCATTACGATGGAGGATCTGGTCGGTGGTCAGTGTGGGACCGTGCTGGGTCTGCATCCAAGGAACGAGCAATGGTTATCCGGAGACAGAATGACGGGTGTCTGGTACAGCACTCAGGAAGATGCCGCGGCTCACCAGGATGCGATGGATGTGGTGGATTTTGGGCAATATGAAGCGATGGCAGTCAGTCCACTGGCTTCCGGCCGGCTTGATCCTCCTGATATCTGCTTGATTTATGCGACTCCGGCCCAGATGATCCTGTTTATCAATGGATTGCAGTGGACGGGATATAAAAAACTGGAGTGGAGTTGCGTTGGCGAGTCATCCTGCGCTGATTCCTGGGGAAGGGCACTCAAAACAGGGGAGCCCAGTTTATCCATTCCGTGTTTCGCCGAACGGCGTTATGGTGGGGTGATGGAAGACGAACTGCTAATGGCCTTGCCGCCATCTTTTCTGCCGAAAACACTCGCTGGCCTTGAAGCGCTTTCAAGCAATGGCCTGCGTTACCCGATTCCCCAGTATGGCGTGAACAATGACGTACGGGCAGGTATGGGCGTGAGTTATTAGGCTAATTTTGCAGGGGGTCAAGGAAAATATCTGCTGTTAAGCGGGTCTCATATCACATGAGATATCTAAACCTGCTCCTTGTGCCTTTTGCAACACTTGTGTTGTCGTCGAATTCAGCTGCCACGAGCAAAAATGGCTTTGATCTTACGGATGCCCTGATTCCCGTGGATGAAATTCTTTCCGGTGGTCCACCCCGGGACGGCATACCGGCCATCAACCAGCCTAAATTTGAAGCTGCATCTGAGGCGGGTTGGATGCGAGATAAGGATCGTGTACTTGCCCTGGTTGTTGGCGGACAAGCAAAAGCCTACCCCATCGGTATTCTCAACTGGCATGAAATCGTCAACGACAAGGTCGGTGACCAGCATTTTGTTGTGACCTATTGCCCTCTGTGCGGAACAGGTGTTGTCTTTGCCGCCAATATTGCCGATACCGCATTGCAGTTCGGTGTTTCCGGATTGCTCTACAATAGCGATGTTCTGCTCTATGACAGAAACAGTGAGTCATTGTGGTCACAACTCCTGGGAAAGTCGGTATCAGGAAAATTGAAGGGAGTAAATTTGCACCAGTTACCAGCCTCTCATACAACCTGGAAAGACTGGCAACAGAGATATCCGGATACACTGGTGCTCAGTCGCAATACCGGGTTCACCCGAAACTATCGTGAGAGTCCTTATTCAGGATACGAGAAAACCAGGCGACTTTATTTCAAGGTTTCGAACAAGGCCCCGGCTGACTATCATCCGAAGGAGAGAGTTATTGGCCTGGAGATTGATGGATTTTTTAAGGCCTACCCTTACAGCGAACTGTCAAAAAATGCAAAAGCAGGATTTAACGATACTGTTGCCGGGAAAACGGTGAGGATACAGTGGAATGAAGAAGCTCAAAGTGGCGGTATCACCCATGAAAATGGCGATGCCCTGCCGGTCGTTTCGAGCTTCTGGTTTGCCTGGTTTACCTTCCATCCCGACACTGAAATATTTTCAGTGAATTAGGGTCTATTCTTCTTCCGCATCAGGATTCAGGAGCGACCAGGCCTGGATACCCAGGTGCTCTTTGACCTGACCAAAGTCACGAAGTGTCACACTCATGACGGCCTGATAAGTCTGAGTTCCGGAAGCCTTTTGCAGGGTGATATCGAGTCCGGCGTTGATGCTCTTAACGCCGGTTTGAAGCGCCTGCAGGGATTCGATGCTTATTTTGTTTTCCGTTATCTTAAATTCATCTGGCGCCAGTTGTTCGGTGATCTGGCCCACGCCGATACTATAGTGAGGGTAATTCAGTAATTCCGCACAGGCTCGTACATTGTTGTTATTGAAATGATGAGTGAAGTCCTCGATCAGCTTGAAAGTGCGATCTTCCAGACCGGAAGAATCGTGGTCAGGCTCAGCGTGGTCCGAGCCAAACCTGGATTGTATGCCCCATACCCCTTCTACCCTTGTGACAACGTAAACCACAGGGTTGATGTGGATAACCGTGCCTTTTGCATCATAACGGCTCCATTGTCCGGCAACGTGAATCTTCTCCGGTGATGTGTGAATGATTCGTTTGTAATCCCACTCACTATGGTCCCAACCGGTGGCAATAACCTTTGCGAAATCCACTCGGGAGGCATATTCAACGGCATCCCGGGCAATAACAATGGGGCCAAAGGGAGATGGCCGAACATGGGGATAGTTTAGTGATGCGGCCCAGCGCTCAGGATCACGACTGTTCCAGGTGGTAATAAATTTATCGACTGCATCCAGGCCAATTTTCTCTAAATCCTGGGTCATGGTTGTGATCCTTTTTGTCTAACGTTTGTTTTTGATTCGTTACAACTCGTTGGCTGATACCGGGATAGACCGTACTATTAATCAGCAATTTACCAGCAGACAAATCCACTGGATATTGCCGGGTCGCCCGATTCTGTCAGTACGCAATAGGAAAGACCAGAGTCAGTTTCGGAATGAATTTGCAAGGTGAGTGTAGAGGGCATTAACACCATAGCAGTAAAGCGGCCTCCCAGCCGTTTGATCTTTTCAGGTTTGCCGTCGGCGAAGTGATGTACGATTTGTGAAATTGCCAGGGCCAACGTTGCCGTGCCATGCAAAATAATATCCGGCAGTCCTGAGGCAAGCGCAAAGGCCCTGTCACTATGAATAGGGTTAAAGATTTTTGCCGTCTCCGTGTAAATATTAGCGGCGCCTTCTGCAACCGGGATGGAGAAAACTTTTGCTTCACTGGACGGAGAAAAATCCGGCCAGGTCGGTGGCTCTTCCATAAAGGATCTATCGCCGCTGACCTCCACTCCGCGCGAAATGCTTAGCTGGTAGGTCTGGGTGACCAGTTCGCCGTGCTGGTTAAAAGTGTCCAGTCGGAGGTATTGTGCCGCGCCAGGCCTAATTTTCTCAACGCCGATGACGGTTGCCTGGGTGCTTAGCACATCATCCGCACGGATAGGTTTGAGTATATGCAGGTCGTGAGATGCATGGACCCCACGGGCAGCTTCTTCGGCACTCATACTGTCTGCACCGGCCAGATTGCGAGCATCCAGGATGACCGGCCACTCAACGCAGACCGGAAATACTGGATGGGCAATCACATCATGGCGAACCCCCGTGTCCATGTAACAGGCAGCAGGGTCATTCAATCCTGCTGCATAGGCCATGGTCCACCTTGCATCAATCTCGTGTTTGAAAATCCTGGTTTGTTGACCCACGCTTTCAGTACTTACCGGCATAACGTTTCCTGCAGTTCGAATTTAATGAGTCTAACCCTAATCCGGTTGCTCGCGACAGCCTGCTTTCTGGTTTGCTGCGCAATTGAGTTAGAATAAAAAAATACGCTGCCTGGCGCTGTCTGCCTAAAGGGGAGCGCCAGAAGTCAACAGGGTGCTGTAGATTGTGACGAGACCAATTAGTTTATTTATTGTGTTATAGCTGATCAATTTCCTGTTCCAGGTTGTATTTATTGTCAGTAATAATTTTCTCCAGAACCTGAATGCGATTCTCCAGTTCAGACAGGCGATCACTCGTTTCTTCGCCGGGCGAGTATTGTACTGATTGCGCATGTTTAATCTTTAAATAGCGGTTAGCAACTCCGGCAAGACAAGAGACAATAACAATTACAACAACCATTTCGGTTATACCCATACCGACACTCCCCTTGTTTCGACCCTTAGGTTAAGTTTAGTGGCTGATGATCCACCCTAAATAACACCTTCTGTTTTTAGTGCATGGATTGCATCTTTTGAGTAGCCCAGTGAGAGCAAAACCTCATCAGTGTGCTCGCCAAGTAATGGTGGACCATGGCGAACCTCAGGTCCATCTTCATTTGTCACATATCCAGCTTTAACGAGGGTGATGCTTTTATCCTTGTCCAGCGGTGAAGGCATTGTCTCAAAGACACCGCGATAGTCGAACTGAGGATCATCGATTACTTCCGGTAGTTCTCTTACTTCTGCCACCGGGATACCTTGCCTGGCGAGAAGATCCATCCAGTAAGCGGTCGTATTTTCGCTCAATGCTTCACTTAAAAATTTGAAAACCAGGGAGGAATTTTTCACTCGCGCTTTGAGGGTGTTGAATTCGGGTTTTTCAAAGTCAGCAGATCGATCCAGCGCAATAAACAATTTTTCTATCTGTGGTTGGCGGATTGCGGTGATCTGAATGAAACCGTCTTTCGTCGGAAAGACATTGGCCGTGGGTTGTCCCGTTGGAGAAGCGTTGCCTAACAAACCAATGAGACTTCCATGGTTTAAATAGTTGTTGTACTGGGCTGCTTGCACAACGATAGCGGTGTCCATCATTGCCAAATCTATTCTCTGGCCCTTGCCAGTTGTTTCTTTTCGGTAAAGTGCTGCTGAAATAGCGAATGCGGTATTGAGTGCCGTTGACATATCCACGGGCATAAAACCCGTTCTCGTGGGACCTGTTTCCGGGTGTCCTGTTTGGGACATCATTCCTGAGGAAGCCTGTATGGCGCCATCATATGCCGCTTCACCCGCTTTTGGTCCTGTTTGTCCGTAACCGGTCACGGAGCAATAAATAAGTTCGGGTTTGATCTGTTTCAGGTCCTCGAATCCCAGGCCTAAGCGCTCCATGGTCCCCGCTTTGAAGTTCTCGACCACGACATCGGCATCAGCAACCATTTTTTTGACGATCTCGACGGCAGCGGCAGATTTCAAATTCAGCGTGATACCTTTTTTGTTCAGGTTCATGCCCATAAATGAAGGAGACATGCCTGCCTCTTTGCCGGAGTTCATCAGTCCCCGCGTCTGGTCACCTGTACCGGGTTGTTCGACCTTGATGACTTCAGCACCCAGCAGTGCAAGCTGCATGACACCAAAGGGTCCGGCGAGGACTTGAGTAAAATCGATGATTCTTATTCCGTCAAATGCACCGGGCATTGAATTCTCCTTAGGACCTGCCTATCAAAGCTGACCAGCATGGCTGCGGTTAAATTGATTCTAAAAAACTGAATATCCACCATCGATAAGAAAATTATCGCCTGTATGGTATGCGCTCGCCTCGCTCATGATATAGACGGCAATGGCTGCGAAATCTTCAGGTTGGCCCCAACGCCGCATCGGTATGCGGGGTATCACATTGTCTACAAATTTATCCCAACCAAATGCGCCTTCAGTCATAGCGGTCTCGATCCAACCAGGCAATATGGTATGGGCGGTGACCCCATATCTTGCGTATTCAACCGCCAGTGCTTTAATCATTGAAACGAGTCCACCTTTTGTCGCTGCATAATGTTCGCCCTTCGCCTGACCAGAAACAGCAGCCAGACTCGCTGTGCCCACCAGTCTACCGAATGTATCGCCATTACCGGCGCGTTCCCGCATGTGTTTTGCTGCATATTTAAAAGTGTAGAAAACGCCATTCAGGTTGACGTCGATAATTCTGTCCCACTCTTCCTTTTCTATGTCATCAAAACGATTTCCACGAGAGCCTATGCCTGCATTGGCGAAACAACCGTCGACGCGGCCGTGATTCTTAAGGGTATCACTAAAACAATCTTTGACTTCTTGTTGATTGGATACATCACATTTAAGGGCGGTCACTTTAGTGCCGTGAGTTTTCAGCTTTTCGAGCGCTGCTGCATTTTTTTCTTCGTTCGTGCCCCAGATGCTTATCTCGCAACCATGCTGTGCCATGCCCTCCGCCATGCCAAGACCAATGCCACCATTGCCACCGGTGACCAGCGCCACGCGACCACTCAAATCAAATAGATTGCCCATACATCAACTCCATTATCTAATGTCGTAAACCAGTGCTAAACCAAAGCGCTAAACCAAAGCGCTAAACCAAAGCGCTAAACCAAAGTGAAATCCAACTCCACCCTTGAAGTGGTCACCAGGCGCTAAGAGCTTATCAAATTGCACATCGTTAGAACCAGTATAAGACTTCTTGCTGCAACAAATTCGGCACTTCCCGATCCAATAGTTTCAATCCGCTTGCTTGCAGGGCACTAGAATTCATTCTTGACTTTGATGGAAATTTCGCTGCTGTTGACCTCACCGTCATCCCGGTTGGTCATGGGGAATGCAAAATCGATATGGATGACCCGTCCGGCAGTAGCTTTTGTCGATGCCAGCCTGAGTCCAAATCCGATGTTGGCAAGATAGTCGTCCTCAAAACCACTCTCGACGCCCGGTTCCCATGCTTTACCGACGTCGACAAATATCGCCCACCCCAGCCTGAACAGGTTGAACAGGTGGACATCGGAATACAGCCTTTCTTCCAGCGATAACGCCACTCGCCGGGTACCGACCTGCAATCGGTTCTGGTAACCCCTGGCGCCAGTATCACCACCGTAGAACAGCTGCTGGTTTGTGTTCAGGTTCCTGGTGTAAACGGCGTTGAAATTGACAAAGAAGGACCGGTGTTTGGTCTGGTTTTTAAAATAACGCATCCGGTAGTCGATAATGATATCTTCAGATCTGTCGGTATCCAGATTCCAAAGGCCTGTCCATTCCAGCTTGTGTCGCCAAAAAATATTACCGTCGTAAATGATAGTATCATCGAACCGCCCTTCCAGAACGATCCGATTACTGTCGGATCCAAATGCTGAGGCTGCGTAACCAAGACGAGTGAACAGTGTATGCCCGAGGTGCAGGTCTTCTGTGCGGTGAATCTGGTTCAGGTTGGTTGCGGTCGTATAGTCATCAACGACCGATGAATATTCGAAAAAGGGATAGGAGAGTCGTCTGTCGATCGGAAATTCTTCCGGTGGAGGAAGTTCATCACCTGGGCCAAACGTATCATCGCGAAACCGGTAACCCAGTGCCCAACGTCGAACCAGGCCGTCTTTCAGGCCATCCGCAAAACCGTAACTGAGTAGATAGTCCTCGCGATCGTGAGTGACTTCAGTAACTTCGTTGCTTTTAAAAAACTGAGCGTCAATACGGTCAAACTGGTGAAACCTGACCCGCCAGGCGCGACGCGAGTCCAGTGAGTAGAATGGAAGTTGAACAAAAACAAGTTGTTCCGATCCGTCATCATTGTCAGAGAACCGGACTCGTCCGGCCACTCGGCTACCCATCATGTTGTTATTTTTGTAAAAAAATTCATTCGATGTGCGGTCAAGGTCTTTCTTCACCCCCACAGATACCTCCCGTCCGGAACCGAGAATATTGGTATCTCGCAGGCTAAACCGGTATGTATTCTCTCCGCCAGATCTTTTGAACGAAATTTCGGGTGTGAAGGACCAGACGTCACGAGTGATAACTTCCAGGTCAACAGTTTCGCCGCACTGGCTAACGGGCCTGACATCTGCGTCGTACAGGTATTTTCGCTGGCGAAGCAATCGCGCCGTTTCATCGACAAGGCGAGGGTCGTAACGATCGTCAGCATCGATGAGTGACTGACTTTCTATCACTGCCGATTTTGTTTCGATGTGAAATCGATTTGCCCAGCGAAACAACCAGTTATTTTCCCTTGGATCTGATTCGTCAAATATGGGTAGTTGCGTATAGTGAACCTTGCCGACTTTTTGACCCTCTGGAATAATGTACTCGTTAGAATGTTCTTTCTCAAATTGATAGCCACCAGCTGCTGGATTGAATTCAGCCAAACATTCAACCTGGATTGGTTGTGCGGCCAGGGCGGAACAACTGTAAAAGGCCAGAAATCCAATTGGGATGGAAATCTTGAAAGCTTGTCTTGGTGTCATCTGTATCTAGTAATGAGACTGATGTCCATTAAACCATAGAAAATTGTGTGCCATTCATCCCCGCCTTAAAAGAGCACTATGGGCAATTTGATGAAAAGAATGCCAATAATTGAGAACAAAAACCCACTTTGTACAAAAATCTGCTTGTTGTTTAGAGATTCAACGTAAAAGTTCAAAAGTGGGAAAATATCTATCTATAGGTAGGTCAATTTAACCAATGTAGAAAACATTAGCTATTTTCTTCGGCTAGTTGTCGATCCTCGTCTGTTTGATACTGGGGTTCGGTGTTCCGCGGTGATCTAGTATCATCACTTTGAACGCTTCTCTCACGATTTTTCACTCGCTGCCATCCGGCATCCCACGAGTGGGGTAGTGGTTTGATGCCTGGCTCCGTGAATGTCTCAAATCCTGTTAATCCCTGCCTCATTACATCCAATTGGCCTGCTTTGTCCTGGTAGGGACCCGCCTCAAACCCCAGGGGGAAGTTCAGGAACTGGGCTCTCGGCGGTCGTCCTGCTTCCAGGATATCCAGTGCGCTTCCCATGATCAGGGTTGGGAGACCTAAGGACTCAAAGTGCCTAGCAAGCAGACTCACGGTCTGGTGACAGACTGGTCACAATGGAACGAGCAGCAGCAGATCCAGGTCCTGTTTCAGGATTACAGCTTCCAGGTTAGGAATCAGTTCCTGGACGACGCGATTCTGGGAATAGATTCCGCCCATGCAGGCATAGTATTCCTTCGCCAGTTCCCCAATAAATCCTTCTTCCTCGAGCCTGCTCAAACTCTGTAAGGGAAAAACAGTGCCGGTGTCTTGCCGGGCTTCTACCAGGTAGTTCTCAGTAATATGAGAGAAACGGATTTTATCAGTGGGAGCATCTTTTGGAATTGCGCGAATGCTGGTATCGTCCTTGTAATAGTAAGCAACCTGACCCTGAAGGTAGGTGCCTGCAGTAGAAATCATACCCAGGCGACTTTCCGCCAGTGGTTTTGTTACCGGAGTGAAGGCCGGGGCGGATTCCGCTTGAAACCAGCGATAAGGCGGGTAACCCAATTTGTCGTAAGTTTCCCTTGTTCTTTCGATGTACTTGACTGGAGACATTGGCTTGCTTTGTTCCTCTGCTTCGTTCCTGGGGTGTTCTGCAGATATTATGCACGGATGCATGCTCTCTTGGCTAACCTCCATTGTGAATATTTATCATGAAGACAAAAAACTCACCGCTGTCTGTGAAAGTCGTCCCTTCTTCATCCAGGGATATCATTGTTCAGTAGTCGATCTGGTTCAAAACGTTAGTACCACCTTAATGCTTGATATGCGGTAATATAGGCGATCATTTATTCAATGGAGTATCACCGGGTGAACAAAGTAGGCATTACGTTTGGCGCGTTCGATCTCTTTCATGCGGGTCATATTTTGATGTTGCAGGAAGCAAAAACGGTTTGTGATCACTTGATTGTATGCATACAGACGGACCCGTCACTTGATAGAAACGAGAAAAATGCACCGGTGCAAAGTATTGTCGAACGCCAGATCCAGGTTACTGCCTGCAAATACGTGGATGAAATCATTGTTTACGACACAGAGAAGGATGTGATGGAAATTTTGAAATCTGTTGACTGGAATGTGCGCATCCTCGGTGATGAATATCGGGATAAACCTTTCACCGGTCGTGAAGAGACAATCGATAGGTGTTACTTCAATCGGCGGCCTCATACTTTCTCCAGTTCGGAGTTGCGGCTGCGAGTCGTAGAAAAATCCACGAAGTAGGAAAGTGTTGATATGACGATTAAGCTGTTATGGCCATATACGCGCTGGCCCGATGAAAACAAAGCGGAAATTGAAAAAGCGGGAGATGATGTTGATTGTCTCTTTGCCCGGAACCCGGAAGAAGTGACAGATGAACAATGGGCGTCTGCCGATGCAATGATTAGTTCACCGGACCCATTGTCCCGACAAGAAATAAGCAAAATCGAAAACTGCCGTATCTTTGTTACACCCAAGGTTGGTTTCGACAATATTGATCTTGAAAATTATGGTGCTGCTGGTATTCCCGTTTGCCATGTGCCGGACTATGGCACACAGGATGTTGCGGATCACGCCATGGGATTGTTGTTGGGTCTGCTAAAGGGCATAAACCGATATGATAATCGGCTGCGGCAGAATCCGGTAAATCACTGGCGCCCGATGGATCATCCGCTGGCTATTCGGTTGTCGGTCGCGAAGATGGGAATTGTCGGTTTAGGTCGAATCGGCACGGCAATGACCCTCAGGTGCAAGGCATTTGGAATGGACGTGACTTTCTATGATCCTTATAAGTCGAACGGATCAGACCTCGCCCTCGGCATTAAACGGGCGGAAAGTCTTGAAGAATTATTCGCGGAGTCAGACATTATCAGTCTCCATGTGCCGCTGACAGGTGAAACCAGGGACCTGATTGATGCAGAAGTATTGTCCCACGCAAAGCCCGGTTTGGTTCTCATCAATGCGGCCCGGGGGGAAGTTGTTGATATCGATGCATTGCACGATGCCTTGAAGTCTGGCCAAATTGGCGGTGCAGGGTTGGACGTCCTGTCGGAAGAACCATCGAATATGGATCGTCCGCTAATTGATGCCTGGCACAAGGAAGAAGAATGGATTCGTGATCGAGTGTTGATCACTCCTCATTCTGCCTTCTATACCCCACAAAGCCTGTATGACATGCGCACTAAGGGTATTACTGTTGCTTTAAAGTATCTTCGAAAAGGCAGGCTCGAAAACTGTGTCAACGATGAGTTCCTGGTCAATCCCCGCTGATGAAATGCGGAAGGATCCCGTCGGAATGATCCCGGTCGGAATGATCCCGGTCGGAAGGATCCGGTCGGAAGGATCCGGTCGGAAGGATCCGGTCGGAAGGATCCGATCATGCAAACCTACTATAGTGAGCGAGCCGCTTATTATGATCGTGTGTATGCAATTCCCGAACGGCAGTCCGACCTGCGCCTTCTTGAATCAAGAGTGGTCGAGACATTTCGTTCCAGAAACGTACTGGAAATTGCTTGTGGTACCGGTTACTGGACCCGGTTAGTTTCGCCCGTCGCAAAAAATCTTACTGCCACTGATATCTCTGTTGAAGTCATTGATATCGCCCGGCAAAGAGAAAATTGCGAATCCGTTAATTTCAGGATCGAAGATGCGTTTGCCATGAAACTGGATCCAGGGTACTTCGATTCATTGTTTAGCGGCTTGTGGATTTCACATATAACCTGCCAGGCACTTCGAGGGTTTATCGAACATGCTCATCAATTTTTGGCGTCCGGCTCAACAGTGGTCTTCATTGATAATTCACGCCGCCAATGCGAAGAATTGCCTATCGTACACACAGATGGTGCTGGAAATACCTACCAGGACAGGGAACTCGATGATGGAAGTCGTCATCGTATCTTGAAGAACTTTCCAGATGCGCTTGCGCTTGAATCTGCCATTGAAGGCATTGGCGACAATCCGCAATTCGAAGAACTGGATCACTATTGGTGGTTCACCTATTGCGTTAAATAGGGTGCACTTATAGAGCGAGATAATTACCGGTGCCGTTTGATCTTAAGATTCATACCCGTATATATTGTGCTTAATGTTAATCTGAATAGGAAGTGATTCATGTCGCAGAATGAATTCAGAGAAGAAGTAAGAAGTTGGCTGGCAGATAATTGCCCGCAATCCGCCAGGGGAGCAGGCGAGCCAATCACAATTGGCAGCAAGCGAACCATGGCAGACCCAGCGCTCCTTGAGTGGCGGCATAAACTCGGCGAGCGAGGATGGACAATTCCAACCTGGCCAAAAAAATATGGTGGCGGCGGGTTAACAGCGGAAGAAAGCAAGGTGCTCATGGAAGAACTTGGCGCAATAGATGCGCGAGTACCCATCGGTGGTATGGGCGTTTCGATGATTGGGCCTACCTTGCTGGAATATGGAACGGAAGAGCAAAAGTTGCGCCATATTCCTAAGATTGCCATGGGCGATATCGCCTGGTGCCAGGGGTATTCCGAACCTGGAGCAGGGTCTGACCTCGCCGGATTACAAACAAAAATGATCGACAAGGGTGACGTCTTCGAAATCAATGGGCAGAAGATCTGGACTTCCGGTGCCAATTTTGCCGATTGGATATTTACCCTGGTACGTACCGATACGGATGCCCCGAAACATGAAGGCATAAGTTTTGTCCTGATTGATATGGACCAACCCGGGGTAACGGTTAAACCGATCAAATTGATATCGGGAGGTTCTCCCTTCTGCGAAACATTTTTTGATAATGCGACGGCGCGAAAGGATGATCTTATCGGCCAGCTGAATCGAGGTTGGACGGTTGCCAAGAGATTGCTTCAACACGAGCGGTCAGGCCAGGGCGGTTTGCGTGCCGGTGGCGCAAGAGGGCAGGTACCGCGCAATATGTTGGCTGAAACAGCCAGGAAATATGTAGGACAAACTGAAAACGGAAGAATATCTGACCCGACGGTGAGGGATAAAGTGATTCAATTTGCAATGGATCAACGTAGCTTATCCATTACCCAGAAAAAGGCCCGGGATGAGAACACATCCGGGGCAACGCCAGGTGAAGCCACTTCAATCTTCAAGCTGTACGGAGCGACACTGGGGCGTGATACTGCAAACTTCCGGGTTGAACTCATGGGTTCCCAGGGTTATGGCTGGGAAGGCGCCGCCTTTAGTGAAAAGGAACTTGAGGCCAGCAGGACTTTTCTCTCAAGTCGCGCCATTACGATTTATGGTGGTACCAATGAAATTCAGATGAATATTGTGGCAAAACG
>SMVA01182094.1_pt1 | contig 28665 bp, 30 predicted proteins | sample 2456451 | NCBI WGS metagenome assembly SMVA01 (sample SAMN11095933, study PRJNA526329) | marine sediment metagenome | biome: Marine sediment; feature: Surficial sediment; material: Deep marine sediment; isolation source: Hadal surficial sediment | place: Pacific Ocean | collected 2014-05 | depth... | reverse complement strand
GAACGTCAGTATCGTCATGAACGCCAGCGCGACGGCCATGAAGGTTTCCTCGGCGTGGTCGAGGAAGTCGCGTATACGCGGAATCAGAGAGCTCACGAATCCCGTCGTCGACTAATCGACTTGCACATTGCTGGCAGCTGCGATTCGCTCCGGCCCGATATCGTCGGAGAACTGATCCCAGACGGGGCGCATCACCTCTTGCCAACGGGCAAGCTGCTCGGGTGTCAGGTCGAGAATCTCGCCTCGCCCTGCAGCGGCGACCATGTCCCGGGCTTCCTGATTGATGGCTTCGGCCTGGGCGTTGCCCCACTCGGTGACTTCGGCGAGAACCTCTTCTAGCCCTAAGCGTATGTCGTCGGGCAGCCTTTGCCAGAATTGCGGATTCACGGCCACGAGATAGCCGATGTAACCGTGATTGGTCTCCATCACATAGTCCTGGACTTCGTAGAACTTGGAGGAGTAGATATTCGACCAGGTGTTCTCCTGGGCATCGATCGCTCCGGTCTGGAGCGCCTGATAGACCTCGCCGAGGGCCATTTTCTGCGGGTTACCGCCGATGGCCTGGACCTGAGCCTGCAGCACGTCGGACTCCATGATGCGGAATTTCAGACCAGCCGCGTCTTCGGGAACGAGTAGCGGCCGCGGCGCCGAGAACTGCTTCATGCCGTTGTGCCAGAACGCCAGGCCGAGAAACCCTTTATCCGTCAACTCGGTCAGTAGCGCCTGTCCGGCGGGCCCGGACTGGAACTCCTCGACGGCTGCGAGGTTCGGAAACAGGAACGGCAGGTCGAAGACCTGGAACGCGTGGGTCAACCGGTCGAACTTGGACAGCGATACGGCGATCATCTGAATCTCGCCGAACGCCAGCGCCTCCAGTGAATCGTCATCGTTCATCAGCTGGCTCGAGGGGTAGATCTCGACGACGACGCGCCCCGGGAAGCGTGCCTCGGCCTGTTCCTTGAAACGCTGTGCGGCCTGGCCCTTGGGCGTGCCGGGCGCGGTCACGTGAGGAAATTTGATCAGATAGACCTGATCCTCGGCCGTGCCGCCGTCGCCGCCACAGCCGGCCAGGGCGAGGGCTGCGGCCGTGACCATCAGCGCACGACGTGTCGATGTGGCAAGAAGGCCGGTTAGCGTGGATTTCACCTGATGTTTCACGGTCTGTACCTCTCGATTCTTATTAGGTCCGGTCCGGGAGGGCGCCGACGGGCGCTTCCGGATCGGTATTTCGTCGTACCTGGCCAGCGCTAAGAGTAGCGCACTGCTTTCCCGCCATACAGCCTCTCGCGAGTGGCCCCTCAGGCCAGTTTGTCTTTCGCCCAGTAATCTTTGGACGTTTTCGTATTCTCCAGGCGTTCGGCATCCTCAAGGCCAGACGCCATGCCGGCCGAGGAGCCCGGCATGATCTGGTGATGGTCGATATTCAGGGTCCGCAGCCAGCGTTGTTGGCCCATGGTCAACGCGATGAAGAAGCCGAGTTCGACGAGTTCCGGCTCGCTGAACTGGGCGTGGAGCCTTTCCCACAATGCGTCGTCGGTGGGCAAGTCCCAGGTAATGGCCTCGGCGTAGGCCAGAGCGGCCTTCTGGCGCGGATCGTAGCGCTCGGATTTCTCGAAATTCAGCAGATCCATGTAGTCGGCTTCGACCACGCCCTGTGCTTTGACGGATCTCTGGTTGCCGCAGTACTCACATTTGACCGAGTGAGACACATAGATGCGGCAGAGTTCTTTGACCGCATTGTCTAAGACACCTTCGTAGAAGGCGTCGCGCCAGACTTTAGCGAAGCCGAAAAAAATTGCGGGAACATGGGCGCGGATGGATTGACTCTCCGGACGCGGCGTCCCGATACTGGCGCAGCGCTCCAGCTCTTTCAGCATCTCCGGATCCTTGATGTCCTGCGGCTCGACATAGCTGATTCGTGGACCGCTCATGGCTACCTCGCTTTTCTGCAAACGATTGCATAGAATTGTCCCAGACTTGTGCAGGGTGATCAAGCGGGGGACCAACCTTCAGTGTAGCGGGTTAAGGGCCCGTGAGGGTGACGTCGTGCAGGAACTAGCGTGGGAGGAATTGCTGATCATCGCGATCGCCCTTGCCGTGGGTGGCACGGCCAAGGGACTGACCGGTCTCGGACTGCCGCTGGTGGCCGTACCCGTCATGGCGGGATTCTTCGGCGTCGAGCGGGCCGTGATGACGATGGTCATGCCCGTGCTGGTACTCAACCTATGGCTCACCTGGACGTTGCGGGACTGCGTTAAGGAAGTGCCCGAGATGCCGCGGCTGCTTGTCGCCAGTATCCCCGGCGTGGCGTTGGGCGCGGGCGTGCTCTTTCTCGCGAGCGAGCGGTTCCTGGCAACGGCCCTGGCAACCTGGGTCGTGGCCTATCTGCTGCTGCGCGTCTTTCACCCGAATATGTCGCTCGCCGGAGCGGCCCGCCGGCGGCTGGCGCCGGCCGTGGGTTTCGCCGCCGGTTCATTACAGGCGGCGACGGGTATCTCGGCGCCGGTGCTCGTGCCTTATGTGGATGCGTTGGGCCTGACGCCGCGGGGCTATGTGTTCGCCGTCGCGACGGTCTTCTCGGTGCTGTCCGGAGCACACTTCGTCGTGCTCCTGGCGCTGCGGGCGTATTCGCTCGAGCAGATCACGATGAGTCTGCTGGCCGTCGTTCCGGCGATCGTCTTCGTTCCGCTCGGTACGAAGCTACGCAGTTTGATTCAACCGCACGTCTTCAGCCAGATTATCCGCGCGCTGTTGTTCGTCATGGCGATGCGGCTCCTCTACGGGGCGTGGTTGGGCTGACTGGCGCCATGCCTGATCAGTAGGCGACGCCGGCGTCTGCTGCAAAACGCTCCCAGGCTTCGACGAGATCGGCCAGCAAGTCGGGCTGCTGGTCCGCCAGATCGTTGGTCTCGCCGATGTCTGCCACCAGGTTGAAAAGCTCCCACTGCCCGGTCGCCGCGGGCAGCAGAATCTTCCAGTCGCCGCGAACCAGGGTACGGTTCCCATGGAGCTCCGCGCCCACCGCATCGTTGGGACCATGCGTCGGCTCGGGGCTGCCCAGTGCGCGACCCCAGAACGATTTCCCCATCATCGGGACGACTTCGCGGCCTGCGAACGTTCCGCTCGGCGCCTCCGTCCCGGTAATGTCGAGAATGGTCGGAGCGATGTCCATGAAGGTGAGATAACCGTGATCGAGGCCACCGGGATCAGCGATCGCGCCGTGATGGATGAAGGCGGTCGATCGAGTTCCGCCTTCCGCCATGCTGCCCTTCGTGCCTCGAAACGGTGCCGTGGCTGCTTCGGCCCAGCCGCGCCCGTAGTTCAGCCAGGAGTTATAGCGGCCCATGTTGTCGAAGCTGTTATCGGGTGGGTAGGTGGGGGGGACGGGGATGCCGCCGCCGGCCGCGCCATTGTCGGACATGAACAGAATCACGGTGTTTTCGAGTTGTCCCGTCTCGTCGAGGTAAGCGATCAGACGGCCGACATGAAAGTCCATGTTTTCGAGCATCGCGGCATAGAGCTCCATGACCCGGCTCTGCTCCCGGCGCTCATCATCGCTCAGTGCGCTCCACTCCACGGCGCCTGAGTCGTAGCGAGAGAGATCGAGGTCTGCAGGAAAGATGCCGAGCTCCTGTGCCTTGGCGAATCTTCGGTCGCGAATGACTCCATAGCCTTCGTCGTAACGGCCGGCATACCTGTCCCGCCAGTCATCTTGGACCTGAATCGGCGAATGCGGAACGGTGTACGAAAGCCATGCGAAGAACGGTCGTCCGTCGCCTGTATTCTCATCGATGTATTCGATGAGTTTGTCCGTGTACATCATCGATGAGACGAAGTTCTCGGGCAGCTCCGTGACCGGCACGCCGTTTTCCTGATACGGATGCGAGTCGGCTCTGGGTAGACCGCCGCTCGCGTTGCGGTCGGGGAAGCCCAGGTGGATGGCGGTTCCCGTGGTCAAGATAAACGAAGATTCGAAGCCGCGTTTCGCGGGCATGTGCGTATCCTCAAGCGCCCTGCCTAAGTCCCATTTACCCGTCATGTAGGTGTGATAGCCGACCGCCTGCAAAATCTCCGGCAGCGCTGCAACTCGCTCACTGAGGTGACCGACGTAACCCGGCAGGCCGAATCCCAACGTATCGGGATTCGGCGCGCGCCCGGCGTCGTAGGCGCGTTTGATCGTCATGGAACCGACGCCCGCCTGGTGGTTAGACGTGCCGGAGAGGAGCATCGCGCGTGCGGGCGCACAGCTGGGCGCGGCGTGAAAATTCGTGAAGCGCAATCCGCCGAACGCCAGCTCATCCAGATTGGGGGTGTCGATCTCGCTCCCGAATGCGCCTATCTCGTTATAGCCCATGTCGTCCACGACGATCAGCAGAACGTTCGGCCGCTGCTCGGCGGTCGGGGTGCCCGTGTCTTCGGGTGGCTCGGTTCCACAGGCCAGTAACAACAGAGGCGGCAGGCAGGCGAAGATCTTTGGCTGAAACTGGGGCACGATGCTGGTCCTTGTTTTCGGTGGTATGCGTCTCGTGTCAAGGGATTCTACCCACTTCAGGCCGGTCGATGGCCCAAACTCAGGCGAAACTCCCCGAAGCCGGCGGCGAATCGGCGCCTCAGCGTGACAAGTCACAGGCGATTCTGGGGAGATTTCGGCCCCGTCTAGGTAGAATCTACGATCAATGCGACGGAATAGAAATCGAATTAACTGCAGCGTCGTGCTCCTGCTGGCTTCGGTCGGAGCCAGTTACTCGATGGCGGTGGAGATCGACGATGTACAGATCACGCGAGAAGGCCGCGTCTATCGTGCGCAGCTGACGTTCGATGTCGCGGCATCAGTCGATCAGGTGGCGTCGGTCCTAACGGATTATGAACATCCCAACCGGTTGACTCCGGATGTGACGAGCCGAGAAATTGTCGGTCGGCGGAGTGGGGTCACACGCGTGCGTACTGAGATCCACAGTTGTGTCGTCTTCTTTTGTAAAGACGTCACGTTGACGCAAGACGTGACAGTTGTTGCCGGCGCGATTAAGGCCGACATCGTGCCCGAGGAGAGCGACTTTCGATCTGGATATTTTCTCTGGTCGATCACGAGCGATGATCGCGGAGGCTCTCATATTCAGTATGAGTCGGTTATCGAGCTGGACTTTTTTATCCCACCCCTGATCGGTGGGTATTTCATGCGCAAGAGATTCCGGCAGCAGATCTTCGCCACGGCGGAGAATCTCGAACGAGAGGCCGCACGGGAGGCAGCGCCTCGCGCGAACCAGGACTGATGATGGTCTACGCGCTCGACGGCGGGCTGGCGCCGAAAACTTCACTCGATCTGCGGTGATTTCGTGCCCGGATCTGGATAGAATCGGCTCTGATACAGAGCACCCTTCTGCATAACCGATCGACGCTCTATGGGGAGATTGTCATGAGAACAAAGATCGTCTTGGCTTCCATGCTGGCGTTTGTCGTCTCCATCGGCTGGACGGCAGTTGCGAAAAATATTGCGACAGACATGGCGGAAAGCGCGACCCATTTTCTACGCTCTCTCGGTCCCGAGAGTCGGGATCAAGCGAACCTCGCTTTCGACGATGAGAACCGTTACGACTGGCACTTCATTCCGCGCGCTCGAGAAGGGCTTCCCTACAAATCTATGACCGCGGCCCAGAGCAAGCTCGCCTATCGTTTAATGAATACGGCTCTGAGCCACGAGGGGATGTCCAAGGCCCTGGGCGTGATGTATCTGGATCAGATTCTGTTCGAGATAGAGGGGAGATCCATGCGGGACTCCGAACTCTATTACGTCACTGTCTTCGGTGATCCCTCGGGCGAGGATAACTGGGGCTGGCGCGTGGAAGGGCACCACCTGTCACTCAATCTCACGATACAGGACGGCGAAGTCATTTCGACTTCACCGACGTTCATGGGCGCGAACCCGGCCCGCGTGCTGGACGGTCATCAGGCGGGTCTGCAGGTGCTCGCCGACGAGCAATACCTGGCGAGACAGCTCCTACATCTGCTCGATGACGATCAACGTGAAATCGCTGTCTACGCCGACGACGCTCCGCGCGACATCGAATCCCGGGAGGTGCGGCAAGTTGATCCAGGACCGCCGCGCGGTCTTGCCGCTGGCGAGATGACGACAGCGCAGGCGGATCTCCTGGTGCAGTTGGTAGAGGAGTACGCCCGCAGGATCCGCTCAGAGCTAGCCGAACTGGAGCTGGCGAAGGTCAGAAACGCCGGCCTGGAGAACATCCACTTCGGCTGGGCGGGAGGCTTCGAGCCCGGTCAACCGCACTACTACCGGATCCAGGGACCGACGTTTCTCATCGAGTATGACAACAGGCAAAACGGTGCGAATCACATCCATTCGGTTTGGCGTGACCTGACCGGCGATTTTGGTGACGATCTACTGGCACAACACTACGCTCGAAGCCCGCACCACAATCAGCAGAACGCTTACGCTTTCGCAGCGGCGCGGTAAGGTCGTTGCGGCTCAGGAGGAGGAACTGCCTGTGAAGGCAGGGCAGCTATCAGCTGACAGTTGACGGTCGTCAGTTGTGGGCGGTGCTTCGCAGCTAAGCTCTCTAAATTTCCCCCGCCAGCGTGCCGGGTTTCTTAGTGCGAGCAGAGTCCGCCCGCACTGGTTTTTTCGGCACTAGTGCTACCTTGCGCCCTTCGCCCATATCGATGCTTCCTTTGAATCTTGCGCCGTCTTTTATGATGACACGGCGGCAAAAAATATCGCCTGTGACATCGGCACTGCTGGCCAATGAGACAACTTCGTCGCCGTGCATGTCTCCGATAAGCTCCCCTTCGATGATGATCGACTTGGCGTGGAGATCTGCTTTGACGCGGCCTTGTTTGCCTACCGTGAGATTTCTCTTGTGATGGGCAATCGTGCCCTCTATTTGACCTTCGATGATCAAGTCTTCGTCTGCGGCCAGATCGCCCTTGAATATCAGCGTCGGTCCGATCACTGACACGTTTCTGGCCCGTATCGGTCGCGCCTCACCGATCTTGGGAGGCGACGCTAAGCTCGGGCTCTCTACATCATCTAGCTTCTTGAATATCGCCATGTTCTCCTCCGCGAGCGTCTTCGACATGACGCTATATGCATGGTCGCCAAGAATACTCCAGATCTCCTGCGCGGGCACCCCTTTCGCCGGGTTTGGCTAGAGGAAGCCAGCAGGCATCGACCGACAACTCCCAGTATACAGCTTACGGTCATCTCCTCACGCAGTTTCGAGGAAACGCTTCCGCGAAGGTAAACGGCTCCACGTGCGTCTTAGTAGAGGTCGGGGTGCCTAAGTCATGGCCCCAGAGTCATCGACCACGCGGAAGAAGAAGGGAGACAGCATGAAGCATTACAAACTGATCGCGAGCCTCGTCCTGGTGTTCGGCTACTACGTAGGCAGCGCACAGGCGCATACGCGAGTTATCGAGTTCAGCGATTCCAGAATCATCATCGAGGTCAACGCAACCGATGACGACTCAGGCATTCAGATGTTCGTTGATGGCGAGGGTTGGGATTGGCTCATCGTCTTCGATCCCAAGTGGAGAACCGTACTCAGGGTCAGAGGCTCTGGCAGCGTTGGTGAGATCGTCGGCTACCAGGTGATCGTCGAGCAGGAGGACCCGCTGCTCCGGGTCTTCAGTGCCGATGTACCGCCCGACGTGACCTCAATCGTAATACCTGCCTCGTTTATGGTTCCCGGCGTTGAGTACAAGTTCGAGGTGCTCGCCATCGAAGAAAGCGGCAATCAGACGCTCTCCGAGAGAGCGTTTTCGACGGCTCCGATGCCGTGAGGAGCGCCGTGTCACCTGGATTCGTCCTGCGCGCCGAAGAGCCTTTCGCCCGTTGAGAGCGTGACCGAGCGCACGGCGCCGGTCAGGTCACGCTCTCTGGCGCGGAAGCCGGCGACCATGACCACATGGCCGACTTGTAGCGAGTTATGGCGCCAGCCGCGGCGAACCAACGTGTTGGGACTACCCATCTCGAGGGCCCAGTTCTCGACGTCGCCCTCCTCGTTCTCCACGTCGATATAGATCCACGTGTGCGGGTTCATCCACTCCACTTTGGTCACCGTTCCGGACAATTCGATCGGGTCGTCTCGGTCGAATACCGATGCGAACGCGTGATGCGCATCGGCAGAAACAGAGGCGAGAAGAAGTCCAATTATCGTGAGCGCTCCTACGGCATTCGCTTTCATTCGTATGTCCTCCCTTCTCGCGCACATTAGACGGCTACTCTTCTACGTCTCGCGCCCATTTATTGTTTTTGCATACGTACTCCATCAACTCTTCCTGCGGCGCGAGATCCCAAGTCATGTTCCAGGTCCATGGCTCCTCAAAGACGCCGGGGTCGTCGAATACGACACGCACTTCCAGGTGGCCGTAGTCCGGGCGCCGGTAGCGCTCCTCCATTCGTATCATCTCCGTGCGCGGAAAGGGGCCGGTCCAGCCTCTCGAGTTGAAGCCGACCGTGTCGACCACGAGCGTATCCTCCTCCCACCGCCCGATCGAGTGCCCCATCCAGGTTGGATTCGGATATTCCGGGTGAGTCCGGCCGTCGATGAAGATCTGGCGGAAACCGGGCGCGCCTTCAAGAAGAATCAGCAGCAAGTCAGGGGTCTGTGCGAACTTGGTAATGAACGCGGCAGCGCCGTCGACGACCGGTGTTCCCGGAAGACAACGCGTGTGCGGGTGATCGATCATCGAATTCGCGATTCGCTCCTCGAAGAGCTCGGTCGCCTACGGGAGCGCTTTCGGATCTTCAGGATACAGGTCGAAAGCGGTCAACCACACTCCCGACAGGTCCGGCCTCCCGGCTGCCGTGCGTGGTACGGGCAGGTCCGGGATAATCTGTCGGCTGAGAAGCTGAGCGTTGACTTTCGCAGGGTCGTCTCCCTCGATGTTCAACTCTGCTGTCGCGAGCAGAATATCGAACTGATGCGTCTCCCCGTCGCCGACCACGACGTCGTCGTTGACGAACGGCTCAAATTCGCAGCACGGCATATTCACGGACAGCACGTAAGTTCCGGCAGGCAAATTCCGAAGCTCGTATTGCCCCGTCGCGGAGCTGCGTGTTCGCGCGTCGATGCCCGCCGCGTCATTCCGCGCCTGGACCGGCGCCTCGCGAATTACCGAACCGTCCGGATGGAGTACCGTACCGGCGAGGGAGCCTGATACGGGCTGCGCGGTGCTAATCTGCGAGATGACGAGCAGACAAGCTGCAATGACAATTGCACTTATCTTCATCCGTTGCTCCCCAGGGTGTGCGGTGCTAAAGCAGCAGGCTGGCGTCGATGCCCAGCGACAACGCCGTCAGCGATCGCGGATAGTCACGAACGGCCGCTCTCGGCCTGAGAACCGCCGCCTGCAGATGCCTGGTTCTACTCGTCTGACAGCGTGCAATTGAAGGGTTTGATCGCTTCACCGGGCGTCCAACCGTATTGACCGCCGGAGATATCTGCCGTAGCGGTGAAGGTCGTCAGATCGGTTACGCGCACCGCGTAATCGAGGCGCTGCTCATCGGCGCTTAGCGTGAAGCGTTCGACTATTTTTACCGCCTCGCTTTGCGGCGTACCGATGTCGTCGAAGTAGGGCCAGCTGACTCTCGTCGTCTCCACCACCAGGGTTTGGCCTTCCCATCGTCCGGTAGAGTAGCCGAGTGGAGTCGCCGGTTGGTCGCGTGGATCCTCACGATCATTCATGTGGATGGGACGTACCGCGTCCCATTCTTCGACCTTGAGAACGATCTCGTCTCCTCGATCGATAAATTCTATCGGGAAGGGGCTGAACATGAGACCGGGCATGCCCTGTGAGATGCAGCGCAAGGCGGTATCGTCCCGCAACTGGTCCCATGATTCCCTGGCCAACAGGGCTTCTTCCGTCAGTGAAGCGGTCGTCCGTGTGTCGGCGCGCCAACTCCAAACGCGAAATATCCCAGTCGCGAGACGCTCCGCCTCGGCTGCCTGGTCTGCGGATATGACGGTGCGACCAGTCCAGTCGCTCGTCCACCGCGGCTTCGCGTAGGCGCGTAGCAATACCTCACGCCCATCCGCAAGAAGCGCATTTCCGATGAACATCTTTGTCTGGCCCTGACGATTCGGAGCGCCTGCGACCCGAATTCGGTCGCCGACGTGAAGATCGTCGCTGCTGACACCGAGTCGTTGCACGATATTCAGGCCGGCCGACTCGAGTTCCCAAAGTTCTTCCTCGCCATCCTGCCCGAGACGACGCAACGTCATGCGCACGTGTGGATTTCGCCAGAGCACGGACATGATCTCACCCTCGAGTTCGGTGACATTGTCCCAGTCGTAACCTACGCTACTGGCGTGGTGGGCGAAGGTGACCAGAGGACAGCAAACCAGCGTGAGCGAGATGGCGACGAATCTCATATTGCCTCCTGACGAGTCACTTGTTGTTCTACGCTGATTCTACCTGCTTCTTGGACGAAGCTATGGTAGATTTCTTCGGCCATCTCGAAATAGGCGAATAATGAGAATTAGAACAATCGCTTTCGCCGTGGCGGTGACCGCGGGAGCCTTTCATTTCAGCGGTGTCGTTTCGGCGCAGGCCGACTTCGAAGGCATCTGGATTCCCGACCATCCGCCCGGATTGGGACAGCCGCCGCTGAGTACAGTCAAGCTGACGCCGGCCGGGCGGGCGGAGTTCGAGCGTTTCGGGCCGGAGAAGGACCCTTCATTTCGCTGCATTATGCCGGGCGTTCCCCGGGGACTGGCCGATCCTTATCCGATCGAGATCGTCCAGCAGGATCACCAGATCCTGATGTTGCATGAGTATTATCATCAGGTACGCCGCGTGTTCATGGACGGGCGAGAGGCGCCCGACTACTGGGTACCGTCGCTGATCGGTTACTCCACCGGGCACTGGGAAGGCGAGACGCTGGTGGTCCGGACTACGCACCTGTCGCCGGACAATTACATGTCGATCAGCGGCCTGCCGTTTTCGGGTAATGAAGACACCTATGCGATCGAGCGTTACACCCGCTCCGGAGATGTCTTGACCTTCACAGCGGAAGTATACGACCCAACGAATTACGAAGAGCTGTATATCACGACGGGCCGATGGAATTTCGCGCCGGATGGGGAAATCTGGGAGTACGAGTGTAATCCCGACTACGGTGAAGTGAACTAGGACCGGATCTCGAGCTAGCGATGAAGCATCTTAGTTTTGGCAAATTCCCGTTCGCCGTCGGTGCGCTCATCAGTCTTTCTGCGCTAGCGCATCACAGCCCCACCTACTTCGATGCGGAAGTCGAAGTCGTGCACGAAAATGTCACGGTCGTCGCTTACGCAGTGGCAAATCCGCATGGAATTCTGGTCTACGTAGTCTCCGACGACGGTGGCACCGAAGTCGAATGGCACGCGGAGCTCCCGAGTGCCAACTTTCTGCGGCGCGGGGGGCTGACTGAGTCGACGTTCACCCCGGGAGACCGTTTAGCCGTCGTGACCAGCTCGCCCGGCGTGGCCGGTTGGACCAGACCAAACGTCATTCGCCTGACGCGCGTGGATTTTCCCAACGGCGACGTCGCGACGTTCACCGGCATCAGTGCGAGTTTCACGCGGGCCGAAACGGACTAGCGCCTACCGTGAGTCGGAGCTAACCGCCGCCTCAGAGCGGTCGAAGTGTGCATTCGAACGGCATGATCTCCGTCCCGGGCCGCCAGATCCAGGATGCGTCCCAGATCGCCGGCGCCACGAGATACTGCGGATCGACGACGACGACTTCATAGGTGAGGCGGTTTTCATCTTCGCTGAGCGTGAATCGCTCGACGATCTGCGCATTCGCGCTCTGGGGCGTGCCTGCATCGTCCAGGTATGGCGCGTCGACCCGAGTGGTCTCGATACGGAGAGTCCGGCCCTCCCATCGCCCGACCGAATAGCCCAGGAGGCTCTCGGCGCGGTCTGCGGAAGCCCCGTCCGTGTCCATGTGAATTACACGGGTCGCATCCCATTCCTCAATCCTGAGTCGAATCGCGTCACCGTCATCGATGAACTCGATGGGATACGGATTCAGGTTCGCGTTCGGCATGCCAGGTGCCTCACAGCGAAGGGACGGGTCGTCGGTTAGCGGATCCCAGCCGGCTTTCGCCGCTAGTGCCGCGGGCGTGACCGACAGCGGTCCGCGGAGCCTGTGAATCGTGCCACCGTAGCTCCAGACTCGAAAGATGCCCGTCGCGGCCGTCTCGTCGATCGCCGTCGTCTCGACGGCCAGCGACGCGGCAGATGAACTTGGCGACGGGTCCGTCCACCTCAACGGAACGTCAACGTCTGTAAATATGATCTCTTCGCCGTTGGGCAACAGAAGATTCGTGACGAAGATTTCGTGTTGGTTTCGCCGGGACGGATGCCCCGCGCCCCGGACCCGATCACCGATCCTGACCGATTCCTGTCTGAATCCCCGCCGAATCAGCGTGTTGACCGAGCCGCCTTCGAGTTGCCATTCGTCTTGCCCGCCGTCTTCGTTCTCGACGAGAAGGCTGAGTCCGACGTGGGGATTTTTCCAGAACACGGACGTGACGATCCCCTCTACGTCTGAGATCTCGACATCGCGATCATAGAAGGCCGTGACAGAGTGGTGGGCCGGCGCAGACAACGGCACGAGAACTAAGCAGAGCACGGCGACCGGGCTAGACCAGATTAGACTGTCTCTGATCGGCTCTCGTTCTGTGGCTGCCGTATTAGCTAGCACATTCTTCGCTAAGGCCCGGCCAGGAGCTCGTAGGCTTCAGTGATCAAATTCACTCGTCGTTCGTCATACAGAAGCCAGTCTTCGTAGCCAGGGAAAGCGAGATTCTCACGCATTTCGTCCAGGGTTCTTCCTGCCGCGATCCCATCTGCGACCGCGGCCTCCAGGGCTCGAAGAAAATCGAGGAAGAAAGCTAGATCGGCCTTCACCCCGTCATTACCGTGGCCCTGAATGACAATGTCGAAGTCCAGATCCTGAACCTTGGCGACCGCATCCACATACTGAGCGACAGGGTAGCCGGCGAGAGTCGCTGGAAAGCGATTGACGTGCATGAAGTCTACGCCGAAAACGACGCGCTGCTCTGGGAACAACAAGACCGTCATGTCATCGGAGTGAGCGGGACCCGGGTGCATCAACTCGACCCGGCTACCCCCCAGCGTAATGGTCATGTGGTCGGAGTAGACGATGTCCGGCGCCGGTGTCTCGGCGTTGATCTCTACGCCCGTCATGCTGCCATCCCCGTTTCTATCGTAACGATCGAAACTCGCGCCTCCATATCCGAGTGCCGTTGCCTCGGATCGATCGAGCCTGCCGTCCCCGTTCAGGTCAAGCGTGGCCGCGTTGCTGGGGAGCGGGGCGTTAAGCGCAGCCGCAACGCCTTCGTGGCCCACGAAGGTGGCCGTGTCGGCAAAGACTGTGCCGCCCGCGATGTGATCCGGGTGATGGTGGCTGTAGATCACATACTTCACGGTTGTCCCGAAGCGTGCCGCCAGCTCCGCTTTGAGCCATTGGGAAAAAGCGGCGCCGATCGGGTCGGCCAGAAGGACGCCTTCAGGCGTTACCAGGAAGACCGTGTTGTGGCCGGCGCCCCGCCCTTCATAGAGATCACCGGTGATGTGGATGATTTGTCCGACCGGACGCCCGCTATCGCCTTGTGCGGCGCAGGCGAGTGAGATCAAGATAGCGCACGGCGCGATCACCAAACCTAACAGTTTCTTGCGCACGAGAGGTCTGGGATCTATGAGTCGACGGCCCTCTTAGGAGGCACGGAGCGCACGGTGTCTTGATCAGTCTTGCCCACGCCCCCGGTTATCCCTCTCTCACGCATCCACTTGACCTGGGCGTCATACTTTTCTGCCAGCGAAGTGCTGAACTCCTCGGCGGGTCTGGCTTTGGTGGTCGCAAAAGTGAGGACCGGAGCGGTCCGCGGGGGTTTGTGGCGTCGGAAGAACATGAACTTGTTGCTCTTGTCAGGGTAACGTCAGTGGTGTTGGCCCAGCTTACCAGATCCGCCGGGTTTTCGGACCCCTTCCAGTGCGCGAGAGTCGCTAAATCGGCGGGGCGCCAGGCGCTGGCTCAACTGTCTCTGGCCGTTGTCAGCAAAGGGCTGACATTGGGGCCCGCCTAGCGTAGCGGCAGCGCTCGGATGCGGTACTTGAGATCCATTTCATCGGCGACACGCAGCGCCCCCGCCATCGCACTGAACGGGCGCATGCCGAGGGCGCGGTGGCTGAGTCGAAAGGTGCCGGTCGCCTCCAGCCTATTCCCGTCCAATCGAAGCGTCGTTGGAATCGACAGTTCTACGACACGACCCAGGAGCTCGATGGATACGTCGAGCACGAACTCCGGTCCAGCGCCCGTCGACCCGGTGCCGGTCAGCTTGATGAGTGGATACTGCTCGGCATTCAGCACGCGCTCGCCGAGCATGTTGGCGCGTGTACGGGAAATATCACGATCAGAAGGCTCGGTGGAAAATTCGTCGCCCTCCTCGCGCCTGAGGCGTGGGTCGTCGACGACCAGGCCCCGCACCGGGATCTCCAGCTCGAAGCTCGATTGCTCGAGGTCCGGGTGCACGGAGATCGTACCGGCTATCTGCCCGACCGAGATGACATGGCTATGACCCAGCCGGGACAGCGCGCCGGCCCGATGGACCAGCAGGCGAATGTCAGAGCCCTCGACGTCGATCCGGTAGACCGTGAAGTCTGCGCGACGATCGTCCTGGGCCCAGGCGATGCTGGAGGCGAGCATGAGGGCGAAGGCGGGCAGTGACAGGCGAATCATCCGACTACCCTCATCCTTGCTGCGGGCGCCCCACGCGCAGCGGTCGCTATCGGTGCTGATGCGAACACATACCGTTATTTCAGCATGCAGAACGCGTTGAGCTTGTTCCCGTCCAGGTCGCGAAAATACCCGGCATAAAATCCGCCGTCACCGCGAGGGCCGGGGGCTCCTTCATCGGTCCCGCCGAGCTCCAGTGCCTTCTTGTGGAAGGCGTCGACTTTCTCGGCAGCATCCATCGCGATAGCAACCATCACGCCGTTGCCTACCGTGCAGGGGTTGCCGTCGGCAGGTTCGGTCACCGACAGGGCCGGCTGACCCGGCTTTACCGACCAGGCAATAAACGTGTCCGTCTCCATCATTCGTGTGGCACCCACTTCTGCCAGTAGCGCATCGTAAAATTTTCCGGCACCTTGCACGTTGTTCGTGCCCAGCGTGACGTAACCGATCATTGGCTTCTCCTTCTACGAATCATCTACTGCCGTCCCGCTCTAGACGAACGTTTGCTCGCGGCCAGTGACGATCACTGACGCGACTCGGCTCTGCCGATGTCAACGCGCGGCTATCGCGTTATAGGCGGCCGTGACTATTCCCCTGGAGCCTCTACCGCCCGCCCATCTTCCGTCGTAGTCTGCCGAAGGGTTAGCGGCGATGACCTGCTCGAGCGTCTTGCCGTCCTCGAACAAGGCGCTCACACGATCGTGAAGTCCCAACAGCATGTCTCGAAACGCGATCACGTCGTCTCGGTCGGCGATCGGGCCGTGGCCGGGAACGATCCTCGTATCAGGGCCGATGCGTGTGATGGCTGCGTTGAGCGTCTCGATCAAGCCGAGATAATTGCCATTCCGGCTGACATCGATTATCGGATATTGCCCGACGAAGACGTCTCCCATGTGAATCACGTCCGAGCCCTTGAAGTGGATCAGGATGTCTCCATCTGTGTGGCCCGCCGCGATGTGGAAAGCCTCGACTTCTTCGCCGTTGAAATGGAAGGTCACGCTGTCGAAGAAAGTCACGATCGGCAGGGCGATGGCAGGCGCCGATTCACCCTGCGGTGGGTCGGCCAGCCTCATCCGCACGGTGTCGTGTGCCACGATGATCGTGCCCGACCGACCGAACGTCACGTTGCCCTCCGCGTGGTCCGCGTGGGAATGTGTGTCGATCAAGAAACGAATCGGCTCCGCAGAGACTTGACGAATCGACGTGATGATTCTGTCCGTGAGCGCCTCGAAGTTGCTGTCCACCAGGATGATGCCGTCATCGCCCACGGAGAAGGCCATATTGACGATGACGCCACCGACGACCCGGTAGATATTGCCGGCCACATGCTCCGGGCTCGCGATCTCGAAGTCGCTCCAGTTTTGATTGCCCATGCCCATGCCCGGCGCCATCCCGGCCGGTGGCTGCGCGGCGAGCGGTGTGGCGATCGCAGCGAGAAACGCAACCAGCGGTAGATATTTGTTCATGGCCATTCCTTACCCGCCGTTGAATCAGGACAGAGGCGGCGCCGAGTCCCGCTGATTCTTGAAGCTGCCGTGTTCGCGATAGTAGCCGTCTTCGAGTTTATGGCGCTTGACTAACTCCGAGCCCGCCATAAAGAAGTCCCATAGTGCGATGAGTCCGCCGGTCCACATGGTTCTAATCGCGATACCCATTCCGCGCGTCGCGTGCAGTTTCTTCATGTCCGCATGTTCCCGCGTATGTCGTCGCGTCCTGTCATCGAGCGCTTCCCTGAGTCCATCCACATGGGCCCAGTCGCAGCGGTAATGCACGGTTCCGTCAGGCCGAACCACATAGATCACGTTGGGCTTCATGCCGTACATGCGATGAAAGTCACCGGCGTGGCTGTCCACCAATATGCGGCGGTTTTCATTGTAGCGTGGCTGCAGCAACCGGGCTGCGGCGATCTTGTCGTCGAGATTCTTGTGCTGGTGCAGGCGCTCGCCCGGATGCGCTTCCCTGACATAGATCACGAGAAACTCGACGTCTGCGTACTCGGCGCGTAGCGCTTCCATGCCCGGGATATTCTTGGTGTACATCGAGCAGGTCGACGAACCGGTCTCGATGACGACCCATTTATCCGTAAAGTCGGATAGCCTCACGGGCGCATTCGTCTCAAGGTCCGTAACCGTGAAGTCGGGCGCGACATCTCCTGCCGCAGGACCCACGAATAGATCCCAGTCGTAGAGCTTGATCTTGAAGCGAGCGTTGTTATACGGCGGTGTGTCCGTCAAAGTCACGTTCCTTGCCGGTGGGGCGCCGCGGTCAGGTCGCGATCGCCGCGAGCACTCGCTCGGGCGTCATCGGCAAGTGCCGGACGCGGGCGCCGGTGGCTGCGAACACGGCATTGGCGATTGCCCCGCTTACCGACGCCAGGCCGATCTCTCCCATGCCGGTCGGCGCGTTATCGGTCGATATCGCTCTGACTTCGATATTCGGCATCTCGTTCATACGCATGACCTGGTAGTCATAGTAGTTGGACTGCTGCACGATGCCGCCTTTGATATCGATGCGTTCCTTGAGCGCGTTACTGATGCCGAAGACGACATTGCCTTCGAGTTGTGCCGCGGAGTTGGATGGCTGCAGCAAGTAGCCCGCGTCCGCCGCCAACCAGAAGTTATGCACTGTGATGACTCCGGTGATTCGATCGACCGAGACGTTGGCGATGCCGGCGCCGAAGGTCGAGCCGTAACCGGCGAGTGACAGGCCGAGCGCCGTGCCCTCCCGCGGGCGAGACCAGTCGGCCATCTCCGCGACGGTCTCGAGCACGTTCCGCGCGCGCGGATCGTTGTGACACAGATCCATCCGAAATTGCAGCGGATCGGTGTCTCTCGCTAACGCTAACTCATCGATAAAGGATTCTGCGGCAAACTTCGTATAGCTCGTCGAGACCCCGCGCCAGGCACAGACACGTGAGCGTCGCTCGGTCACGATGTGTTCGGCCAGAAAATTCGGGATATCGTAGCGGGAGCTCTCACTGCCCAGCATCGCGATCACGTCTCTACCTTCAGACACGTCCCAGCGGGGCGGATTCATGTATTCCAACACCTTCGGTGCCGCAACACGGTGATGCCAGCCGATCAGCCGACCCTCCTCATCGAAGGCTGCGCGCAGCAGTTGTGCGGCCGCATTGCGGAACGTCCCATCCTTGACGTCGTCTTCGCGAGTCCAGATGACTTTGACCGGCCGGCCGATCTCGCGGGAGATATACAACGCGTCTTCGGCGTACCTCTGCCTGCGTAGTGTTCGCCGGCCGAAGCCGCCGCCGATATACATCGGGTGCAACGTAATCTTCTCCGGCGTCGTCTCGAGAAACTCCGCGGCGCCCAGGATCGACAAACTCTGAGTCTGGGTGCTGACCCACAGCTCGGCGGCCTTGCCGTCTTCGGTCACATGCGCCGTGGCATTCATCGGTTCCAGTTGTGCGTGATAAGCAGGGTCGCTCTGGTAACTGGCTTCCATGACCTGGGCCGCGCCGGTAAACGCTTCGGAAATGTCGCCCGTCGTGCGCCATGCTGCGCCGCTCACGCTCATGTCCTCGACCTGGCGCACGGACTGCGCGAGGTCGGTCTCGAGGTCGGCCTGTCTGAAGGGCGAGTTTTCGCTCCACGTGACCGCCAGGGCCTCTTTGCCCCACTTGCTGGCCTCGTAGGTCTCGGCGACGACGGCCACGCCCCATGGCAGTCGGATCACGTCGGTTACACCGGCGATCCCACGCGCGACACTGTCGTCTATTTCCAGCGCTTCCTCGTCCTCTACCGGTGCCCGCAGAACCGATGCATAGACCATGCCCGGCACCTGTACGTCGATGCCGAATAACGCGCTGCCGTCGGTCTTGGCCGGGACATCGCGTCTCGGGATGTCGCGGCCGAGATAGCGATGCTGGCCGAACGGTTTCAACTCGTCGGCGGCGATCTCCGGGAGCGTCGCGGGGACTTCGGTGAAGCCCGCGATCTCACCGTAACTCAAGCGCTGGCCCGAGGCCGGGTGGACCACGACACTCGGCTCGGTCTCGAGCTCCGCGACCGGCACGCCCCATCGGGCCGCCGCGGACTGCACCAGCAACTTCCTCGTCTGTGCGCCCGCGAGCCGCACCCTGTCGAAGTAGGCCTGCACCGTCAAACTGCCCGCGGTATAGAGCATGTTCTGGAAGAACGGGTTGCCGTATGCCTCGTCATGAATTGCGACGGTCTCGACCCGGACCTTGTCCCAGTCGGCGTCCAACTCGTCGGCAAGTACCAGCGGCAATGCGGTGGACGTGCCCTGACCCATTTCCGTCCCGGGATATTGGATCGTCACGATGTCGTCGGTGCCGATCGTCACCCAGATATTCGCGGTGAGATCCGTGCCTTCGCTCTGGGCGAGCCGCTCGGCCTCGTCGCTGCTGCAAGCGGTGATCAGACCCGACGCACCGATGACGAGCGTCAGTCCGCCTACGCCCTGGAGAAATTCTCGACGGTTCGCAGAGAGAGCCGGCGTTGAAGTTCGTTCCTTCATCTCAGGCCTCCCGCGCTGCGCGTTGAATCGCGCTGATGATTCGGCTGTACGTGCCGCAGCGGCAGATATTCGTGCTCATATGGGCGACGATCTCCGCGCGGCTCGGATCCGGATTGTTGGCGAGGAGGTCGGCGGCGCGCATGATCTGACCCGACTGGCAGTAGCCGCACTGCGGCACCTGTTCCGCGATCCAGGCTTGTTGTAACGGGTGACTGCCATCTGGCGAGAGGCCTTCGATCGTCGTGACCTCGCGGCCCTCAACGGCCGATACCGGTGTCAGGCATGAGTAGGTGGCGGCGCCGTCGATATGGACCGTGCACGCGCCGCATTGGCCGACCCCGCAGCCGAACTTCGTCCCCGTGATCTTCAGATGTTCTCTGAGGACCCAGAGGAGAGGCGTGTTGGGATTCGCATCGACTTCGATTGCTTCTCCGTTGACGGTGAAGTTGGCCATGATTTCATCCCCTTAAGCGAACTGTCGGGCGGTTTTACCAAGAGTGCGTCATCGGTCCTTCGGGCGTTAGGCCCGGTTCGCGAGACATGATTCGTGATCCCTGTTAACGGGCTTCGGGTCCCGGCGCGGTCTAGTCTCGACCGTACCCCTTTTGACCGCCGGTTGTCGAGCACGTTCGGCGTCGCATCTACGGCCTCGCGCCCGCGCTGCCGGGTGATCGCGGCCCGAGACTCAGCTTCCGACAATTCCGATTTAGGCTAGAATATCGCGGCCGTCGTCCACTCCGATCGACGCCCGGTATTGTGGATGACGCGCGAATTAACGACCATAACGGGTTCTGTCATCGATTGCATGAACCTGACGCGAGACCGCATGCCAACCTATATCTACGAGTCCCGACCGACCGACGGCACTGCGCCGGAGCGCTTCGAAGTGGTGCAGCGCATGACCGACGAACCGCTGGCGAAGCATCCGCAGACTGGTGAAGCCGTACGCCGGGTCATCACGGGCGGCCTGGGTATCAAGGGCAAGCCGATCCGCCGCAGCACCCAGGTAAACAAGGGTTTGGCGGCTGCGACGCCGTGCGGTTGCAGTACGGCGGCACTGGCGCAGGCGACCGGCAGGCCGCATCCCCACAGACATTAATCTGCAGCGACAGACCATCTGACTCGGGAGACGATCCAAGATGTCTACGTCCAACGAAACACCGACACGAGAAGCGGATGACATGGCGACCCGCTGGAACTGGGATCGACCGATCGCCTCGCCGGGCCGCATGAATGTGGATTTCGAGGAGCGCGTCAACTTCGACCGTCTGCGCCGCTACCGCATCGCGCGCACACGTTGGGCACTAGACAACTCAGGCCTCGGGGCCGTGCTGTGCTTCGACACCAATAACATTCGCTATATCACGAGCAGCGTGATCGGCGAATGGGCGCGGGACAAAATCTGTCGTTACGCCTTGTTAACCGGCACGGCGGAGCCTTATCTCTGGGACTTCGGCTCCGCGGCCACGCACCATCGGCTGTTCTCGCCGTGGCTTCTGCCGGATCGCTGCAGGGCGGGCATGCTCGGGCTGCGAGGCTCGGTTGCGGAGGAAGCGGGCCTGTTCAAACGGGCGGCCGAAGAGATCGCCCAGCTATTGAAAGTAGAGGGCGTCGCCGGCATGCCGGTCGGCGTGGATCTCTGCGAACCACCGATGATGTTCGCACTGCAGGCGGCGGGACTCGACGTGCGCGACGGCCAACAAGTCATGCTGGATGCGCGTCTGATCAAGAGCATGGACGAGATCGTGCTGCTGAACACCGCCGCCTCGATGGTGGACGGCACCTATCAGGTCATCGCCGAGGCGCTCAAGCCGGGCGCGCGAGAGAACGAGCTGGTCGCCCTCGCGAACAAGCAACTCTACGACGCCGGTTCGGACGACGTCGAGGCGATCAACGCCGTGGCCGGGGAACGCTGTAGCCCGCATCCGCATAATTTTACCGACCGGATGTACCGGCCGGGCGACCAGGCGTTCTTCGACGTGATCCAGTCCTATATGGGTTATCGCACCTGTTACTACCGCACGCTGAACGTCGGTTCGTCGACGCCGGCTCAAGAGGACGCTTATCGGCACGCCCGCGAATGGATCGACGTCGCCATCGATATCGTGAAGCCTGGTGTGACGACCGACCAGATCGCCAAACTCTGGCCGAAAGCGCCGGAATTCGGCTTCGCGAACGAGATGGAAGCGTTCGGCCTGCAGTTCGGGCACGGCTTAGGGTTAGCGTTGCACGAGCGCCCGATCATCAGCCGCCTCAACTCGCTGGACCATCCGATCGAGCTTCATGAAGGTATGGTCTTCGCGCTGGAGACTTACTGTCCTGCCGCGGACGGTAACGGCGCCGCGCGGATCGAAGAAGAGGTGGTCGTCACGCCCGACGGCTGCAGGATCATCACGCTCTTCCCGGCTCAAGAACTGTTTATCGCCAACCAATACTAGTGTCGGGACAAGCGTGGTGACGAAGGAACACGAGGCGGACGCGACGACGGCAACGGCGACCGGAACGACCGTCCGCGCCCTGGCGCCGCTCGACCGGGAGACTCGCCTGGGGCTGTATCGGATGATGCTCCGGGCACGCTATATGGAACAGCGTGCCTACGATCTGTTCATGCAGAACCTCGTCAAGGGGACGAGCCATCTCGCACTCGGGCAGGAGGCTGTGGCCGCAGGCGTCGGGCACGCGCTGCGCCCCGACGACTACACGTTCTGCACCTATCGCGGGCACATCCACACGCTCGCGCGAGGTGTGTCCATGGCCGGCATCCTCGGCGAGCTCATGGGCAGGACCTGCGGCCTGATGCGCGGCAAGGGCGGCTCCATGCATCTGACCAGCGTCGAGCACGGCGTGATGGGGTCTTACGCCATCGTCGGCGCCCACCTGACGATCGCGGCCGGCGCCGCATGGTCGGCGCAGTACCGTGGCACCGACCAGGTGGCCGTGTGTTTCTTCGGTGACGGCACGACCAACATCGGCGCGTTCCACGAGGCCTTGAATTTCGCCGCGATCTGGAAGCTGCCCGTCGTGTTTGTCTGCGAGAACAACTTGTATATGGAGTACACCGCTATCGGTGACGTAACGGCCGTCGAGCACCCTGCCGCCGATCGTGCCGGCGCGTATGGACTCGAGCCCGTCCTGATCGATGGCAACGACGTCGAGCTCGTCTATCACACGGCCAAGCGGGCAGTCGATCAGGCGCGCCGCGGTGGTGGGCCGAGCCTGATCGAAGCCAAGACCTACCGGCACGGCGGCCATTCCCGTGCCGATCCCGGCAAGTATCGGCCTGACGGCGAAGTCGAGGCCTGGCTTGCGCGTGACCCGCTGACGCTGTATCGCGAACGGCTACTCGCAGTGGACGTCGAGGAGGCGACTCTGGTGGATCTCGAGACCGCCGCGCAAGCCGAGGTCGACGAAGCGACGGAGATAGCGCGAAAATCGCCGCCGCCCGACGTGAGCATCGCCGAGATCGATCTTTGGGCGGATGGCGGCGTCGCATGGCGAACCTGAGCGCGCGCTTGGACCCCGATACTTACCCGTCGCGGACGCGGCGGAACGAGGATTACTGAACATGCAGACAGAACTCTTCATCGGGGGGCAGTGGCGACCGGCGTCAGATGGCGCAACGTTTCCGATCATCGACCCGTCGACCGAACAGACGATGGCGGAAGTGTCGAGCGCCTCGGTCGACGATGTCATCGACGCCGTCGAGATCGCTGGCGCCGCGGGCAAAGAATGGGCTAGCCGGGCGCCGCGCGAACGCGCAGAGGTCTTGAGAAAGTCCTGGGAGTTGCTAACCAGCCGCAAGGATGAACTCGTCGAATACATCGTTCGTGAGAACGGCAAGGCGCTACCCGATGCCGTCGGCGAGGTGGGCTATGCAATCGAGTTCTTCCGCTGGTACTCGGAAGAGGCAGTCCGTAACTACGGTGAAATCCTGACGTCACCATCGGGCGGCAATAAGATCGTCGTCATGCACCAGCCCATTGGCGTCAGCGTTCTCGTGACACCATGGAACTATCCGGCCGCTATGGCGACTCGGAAAATCGCGCCGGCGATTGCTGCCGGCTGTGCGGTCATCCTCAAGCCAGCGTCGGACACGCCGTTGACCGCCTTGCTGGTCGCCGAGATCCTGGCCGAAGCCGGGGTTCCGCCCGGCGTCATGAACGTCGTGCCGTCGCGCCGAGCCGGTGAAATCGTTAGCGCGATGTTGCACCATCCGCTCACGCGTAAGCTGTCCTTTACCGGTTCGACCGAAGTGGGCCGGGGGCTGCTGAGAGAGGCGGCTGATTGCGTCGTCAACTGCTCGATGGAGTTGGGCGGCAACGCGCCGTTTCTCGTGTTCGACGACGCGGATATTGACGCCGCGGTGGTGGGTGCGATGATCGCGAAGATGCGTAATGGCGGCGAAGCGTGCACGGCCGCGAATCGCTTCTATGCGCACGAACGCATCTATCAGGAATTCACCGAGAAATTCACCGCGGCGATGGCGGCGTTCAAGGTCGGTCCGGGTCTTGAGCCCGGCGTCGAGTTGGGGCCCATGGTGAACGAGTGGGCGGTCAAGGATATCGATCGCCTGGTCCAGGACGCGACGACGAAAGGCTCCGAGGTGCTGACCGGCGGCGCGCCGCTGGATCGGAAGGGCTATTACTACCCACCGACCGTGCTCGGCAACGTACCCCCTGAGGCCGACATTCTGCGCGAGGAGGTCTTCGGGCCCGTGGCGCCAATCGTGTCTTTCAGCGATGATGATGAGGTGATCGCGTTAGCCAACGACACGGAATTCGGCCTCGTTTCCTATCTGTACACGCAGGATCTCCGCCGAGGCATGGCGATCTCCGAGCGTCTGGATGCCGGCATGATCGGGCTCAATCGAGGCCTGGTCTCGGATCCTGCGGCGCCTTTCGGCGGTACGAAGCAGAGCGGTCTGGGCCGCGAAGGGTCCCACGAGGGCATGAGGGAGTACATGGAGACGAAGTACATCGCGGTGGCGTGGTAGCGGCGCGTGAAGGTACTGATGCCGCAACTTGGCGAGACGGTGGCGGAGGGCACGGTCGCCGTCTGGCACAAACAGACGGGTGACCGAGTCGAAGTCGACGACATCCTCGCCGATATAGAGACCGACAAGGCCGCCGTTGAGATTCCCGCGGCCGTGGCCGGTGAGCTGACGCAGATACTCGTTGCCGCCGGTGAGACCGTGGACGTGGGTACCGTCCTGGCAGTGATCGATGACGGTCAAGGGGACGACGAGCGGGACGAACCGGAATCCGCGTCGGTTCCGGAAGCGGATGTCGAGCCGACCTTGAAGCAACCGCTCCCGGTCTCCACCCCGAAGACACCGAAGACGGAGTCACGCGCGACGGCACGATCCAGCGGCCAGCGGCTGTCGCCGGTCGTTCGTCGGCTGTTGCAGGAACATCATCTGGAGCCGAGCCAGCTCAGCGGCACCGGCCGGGACGGCCGTATTACGCGCGCAGACATCCTCGGCGTGGTCGCGGCGGCTCAGGATGCGACGCGCCGGATGCCCCGCCCCAGCCGGATCAGCGCGCCCGCCGCCGGTAGCCAGCGTCTGCCCTTCAACCGCATTCGGCGTCTGACGGCGGAGCACATGGTCCACTCCAAGGCGACGAGTCCGCACGTGCTGCAGGCTGTGGAAGTGGATTTCAGTCAGGTCAACCGTACGCGGGAGTCAGTACGCGATGCGTGGCGTCAGCAGAACGGTTACTCGCTCACGTATCTGCCATTCATCGGTCACGCGGTCTGCCGGGCGCTCAGCGAGTTCCCGCATCTGAATGCGAGTGTCGTGGACGATGGCCTGGTACTGCATGCACAGATCAATCTCGCCATCGCCGTGGATCTTGGGCCCGAGGGGCTCGTGGCGCCGGTCATTGCGTCGGCGGACGCGCTCTCGGTGCCGGAGTTATCACACCGAGTCAGGGACATCTCGTCGCGGGCGCGCAATGGCGACCTGACGCCCGACGACTTTGCCGGGGGCACGTATACGATCTCCAACTCGGGCACATTCGGTACGCTCATTACCGCACCGATCATCAATCAGCCGCAGGTAGCAATCCTCTCGATGGACGGCGTCCGGAAACGACCGGTGGTCATCGAAGGGCCGGACGGCGACGCCCTCGCGATTCGACAGGTTGGGATTTTGGCCCAGTCCTTCGATCATCGTGCGGTCGACGGCGCCTATTCGGCGGCCTTCCTGGCGCGACTCCGCGAGTTGCTCGAACAAACGGACTGGTCGCAAGAATTCTAGTCCGCCGTTTGCAACTGTGCACTCAGCACAGGCAGAATGCGCGTCATTAATTAGTCAGTCTCGGCTTCACTCGTCCATCTATGAGATCGATTCTTTTTCTCGGCACACTAGTCGTGTGCTTCGTCCGGACTGAACTCGCGGTCGCCCAGGGCAACATCAGCGGTACGGCCTTCAACCCGGCGCTTACCCTGATACTGGACGGCAAGTTCGCCAGCTATTCTGGTGCACCGCCCGGGCTGAGCGGCGTACTCCAGGGTAGTGAGAGCGGGGCCGCTCCCGAAGGCTTCTCGCTCAGCGACACGGAGGTGATCGCGAGTGCGAACGTCGACGACAAATTCTACGGGTTTGTCAACATCGGCTTCGAGCTCAACGAGAACGAAACAGAGGTAGAGCTCGAGGAAGCGTGGATTCAGACGCTGACTCTACCCGGCGGGTTCAGCGTCAAAGCCGGTCGATTCTTCTCCGACATCGGCTACCTGAACATACGTCATCCGCATGCCTGGGATTTCGCCAACGCGCCGCTCGCGTACGCTGCGTTCCTCGGAACGAGCTACGCCGATACCGGAGTGCAGGTGCGCTGGATCGCGCCGCTGAATGTGTTCCTGGAGATCGGCGGGGAGATCATGAGTGGCGATAAATTTCCCGCCGGCGGCAGGGCCGACAGCGGCACCGGCGCACACACCCTGTTCGCTCGACTTGGCGGTGATGCCGGTGTCTCGAACAGCTGGCGGGTCGGCGTGTCTTTCCTAGCCGCCGAGTCCATAGGCCGCGAATCCATGCTCGAATCGACGCCGGTCGGGTTCGACGGCGATACCGAAGTCGCGATGTTCGACTTCGTATGGAAATGGGCGCGCAACGGTAATCCGCGCGACCGTAACTTCACGCTCGTCGGCGAATATCTCCGCCGCGACGAGAAGGGGGCGCTCACAATACTCTCACCGGCGCCGCTAACGATCGCTTACGATGACGGTCAAAGCGGCTTCTATCTCTATGGGACCTATCAGTTTCGCCCACGGTGGCGTGCCGGAGCCCGCTTCGAGCGGCTCTCGCTGGGCACAGGGCTGAGCGGCTTACCCGGCGTGGTTATCGGCAGCAATAGTCCGGAGCGTTGGAGTTTTATGGTCGACTGGTCCAATAGTGAGTTCAGCCGGCTACGATTCCAGCTAGACTCGTATGATCTCGGCGGTCGATCGTCGACCGGATTGGTATTGCAGTACGTCATGAGTGTCGGCGCGCACGGCGCGCACACGTTCTGAGTAGTCCACGCCGCATGAATCGAATCACGAGCTACCCCGTATGTCTCTTGCTGCTCACGCTTGGTGCTGCGCCGGCCTGGGCGCAGTTGCGGATATTCACCTGCGAGCCCGAATGGGCGGCGCTGGCTGCAGAATTAGGGGGTGACCGGGTCGAGGCGGAGTCCGCCGTCACCGGCTTACAGGACGTGCACTATATCCAGGCTCGCCCGAGCCTGATCGCCAAAGTCCGGCGCGCCGACCTCATGATCTGTACCGGTGCCGATCTCGAGATCGGTTGGCTCCCGTTGCTCCTGAGACAAGCCAATAACGCAGCCGTACAACCGGGCGAGCCAGGCTACATGGCTGCGACCGATTTCGTCGACCTCCTTGAGCAACCACAGTTCGTCGATCGTGCGCTCGGTGACATTCATCCATTCGGCAACCCGCACATCCAGACCGACCCGCGCAATATCGCACGCGTCGCCGCCGCGTTGTCCGAACGTTTACAGACGTTGGACGCCGCTCAGGCCGACTATTATGCGGCGCGCTACGCTGAGTTCTCGGTGCGCTGGGAAGACGCCGTTCAACGTTGGTCAGCACGCGCCGAATCCTTACGCGGCGAAGCCATTGTCACTCACCATAAGAGCTGGGTGTATATGATCGATTGGCTGGGCCTCGACGAAGTCGCCACATTGGAGCCCAAGCCCGGCGTGCCGCCGAGCACGAGTCACCTGGCGGGAATGCTCGAGCGATTACGCAACGAAGACGTCCGCCTGATCGTGCGCTCCGCCTATCAGAACGGCCGCGGTTCACATTGGTTATCGGACCGCACTGGGATTCCAGCGGCTGTAATCCCACATACGGTCGGCAGCGTCGACGGCGCTGACGATCTCTTCGCTATGTTCGATGTCATGATCGACGTGTTACTGGAGCCCGGGGAGTGAACTGGGCGGCGCTCGACATCACGATACTCGGGCCCGCCTTGCTCGCCGGTGCGATCGTCTTGACCACGCACGTACTGCTCGGACGCGAAGTTCTGCGCCGCGGCATCATCTTCATCGACCTCGCTATCGCGCAGACGGCTGGCTTGGGCGTCATCGCTGCGAGTGGGCTCGGGTGGGACGTCCACGGTCCGGCCGCACAGCTTGCGGCATTTACCTCGGCGCTCGGTGCGGCCCTGATTCTTAACTGGGCCGAGGGCCGGTTCGAAGAGATTCAGGAAGCGCTGATCGGCATGCTGTTCGTGCTGGCTGCGACCGGCGGTATCTTATTGCTGGCGACGAACCCGCGGGGTGGCGAAGAACTCAGGGAAATGCTGGTCGGTCAGATTCTCTGGGTCGATTGGCATACGCTGGGGCCGGCAGCGGTGGTCTCGGCGGTGGTCGTCGCGGTCTGGCTTAAGGGGCATGAACGCTTCGGTCGGCTCGGCTTCTACGTGCTGTTCGCATTGAGTGTCACGGTATCGGTGCAGCTGGTGGGTATTTTCCTGGTCTTTGCGAGTCTGATCGTGCCCGCGCTCGCGATGCGGGATCTGAAACGGTATGCCGTTCCGGTTGGTTATGGGGTCGGGCTGGTGGGCTATCTGCTCGGCCTGATTCTCTCTGCGCAATTCGATCTGCCCACCGGGGCCGTGATCGTCTGGGCGCTTGGAGGCGTCGCCGTCCTGTCATCCTGGCTGATCCCCGCCCGCTGGTCGGCCTAGCACCTAGGCGGACGGTACCGCGGTCGAGCCTCGGACGATCAGGCGCGGCTCCAGGCGCAGCTGTTTCGTCGGCGTATCCGGATTCTCGATGAGTTCCAGCAGCAACGTGGCGGCCTGCACGCCGAGTTCATCGTGCGGAATATGCAGCGTGGTCAACGGGGGGGCGAAGCGATCCACGTAGGGCATGTCGTTGAATCCGGTAACGGAAATGT
>SMVA01080437.1_pt1 | contig 28699 bp, 20 predicted proteins | sample 2456451 | NCBI WGS metagenome assembly SMVA01 (sample SAMN11095933, study PRJNA526329) | marine sediment metagenome | biome: Marine sediment; feature: Surficial sediment; material: Deep marine sediment; isolation source: Hadal surficial sediment | place: Pacific Ocean | collected 2014-05 | depth... | reverse complement strand
GTGACATTCACGATTATGCCGCAGCGGGCATAGGTCGATTTACCCAGGCAGATCGTCAATACATTGCGCGGAATCCGGAAATATTCAACGGTGGATGCCAGGGCGAAAGAATTGGGCGGGATGACACAGTAATCACCGTGTATGTCGACAAAGCTGTTCTCATCGAAGGCCTTTGGATCCACCGTGGCCGAGTAAATATTGGTAAACACCTTGAAATGCTCTGAGCAGCGCACATCGTAGCCGTAGCTCGAAGTGCCGTAGGATATAACCCTCTCCTCCCCAACATAGCGAACCTGTTCTGGTTCGAAGGGCTCAATCATGCCATGCTGTTGGGCCATCTGCCGAATCCACCTGTCTGCCTTGATACTCATGTTGTTCCTGTCTGTTCAGTCGTTACTGATAACTATTTCCGGCACGGCCCGCGGCTTGGTCTCGCCGAGTATCACCGCAACCTTGTCGGCAATTTCCCGGAACACCGCGGTAATGGCAGAATCGGGCTGATGCACCACTGTGGGGACGCCCTTGTCCGTTTGCACACGGATAGAAACATCCAGTGGCAGGGAGCCCAACAGCTCCACCCCGTATTCTGCGGCGATACGCCCACCACCTTCTGCGCCAAATATATGCTCGCTGTGGCCACACTGGCTGCAAATGTGCACCGCCATGTTTTCGACAATGCCCAGCACCGGAATATCCACTTTTGCAAACATTTCAATACCCTTGCGGGCATCCAGCAAAGCGATATCCTGCGGCGTGGTGACAATAACCGCCCCCGCCACGGTTGCCTTTTGTGACAAGGTCAGCTGGATATCACCGGTTCCAGGGGGCATATCTATCACCAGGTATTCCAGTTCTCCCCACCAGGTCTGCTCCAGCATCTGCTGCAGGGCGCCACCCGCCATGGGGCCACGCCACACCATCGGTGTCTTCTCGGTCACCAGGTAACCCATGGACATGGTCTTGAGGCCATAGGCCTCAATGGGCTCCAGGAACTTTCCGTCCTTCTGTTTTGGCCGCCGACCTTCATCGATTCCCAGCAGGAGCTGCAGGCTGGGCCCATAGATATCGGCATCGAGCAGACCTACACGGGCACCCCCGGCCTGCAACGCCAGAGCCAGGTTGACTGCAGTAGTAGATTTACCCACCCCACCCTTGCCGGAAGCAACGGCGATTATGTGCTTGATCTGATTCATTCTGACTACCTCTACCAAAACCGGACGCTAGTATAGAGACTCAACCCGTCCCCCACAAACGGAGAACGGGCTAACTCAAAAAGAGTTAGCGCAACTCAGTGACTGGCATCGATAAAGGCACCCAGGTCTTGTTTGTACTTCGCCAGCGAGGGCGGGTGCACATACATCATGTGACCGGCCTCGTAGTACTCAATAGACACATTGTCGCGCAGGCTATCCGGCACATTCAGTTGATCAATAAAGTGCTCTGTTGCCCGGTAGGGTGTGGCCAGGTCGTAATAGCCCTGTTGTACCAGCACCTTCATAGTGGGGTTCTGGATCATGGCATATGCCAGGTCGATGCCGGTATCCGCCGCCGCGGATCGGTAAGGGCTGGAGGGGCCCATGTGGGAGCGATCCCAGTCCTTGTAGAGGCCACCGGATACCACGTATTCCCGCCCCATCACCACCCCCAGATCGTTGCGGTAGTAATCGTGGAAGGCGGCGACGAAGGCAGGGCCCACGGTGCTGAAAAAGGGATCGTAGGGCATACTCTCGGACAGCGGGTTAGTGGTATAGCCAACCACGCGCGAGTCGATACGCCCTACCACCTGGCCGCGCTTACGCAGCAACTCCTGGACAAACTGCGACTCCTTGACCCGGAAGTTGGCCGCCAGCCAGTAATCAGCAGTGGTACCGGTGTAGGCCCCCAACTGCTTGGCAACAGCCATCCGGTCAGCATCACTCGCCCGCCGACCCTTGACCAGCACCGGCAGGTACTCATCGACCGCGAACGCATCTACTTCCGCCAGGAAAGCCTTGAAATCCGCGGGCTTGTTCGCCAGGGCATCGTGATACCAGGCCGTGGCCGCATAGCCGGACAGGGTCATCGCATAGCCCACCGCCAGTTGGCCAACGCCCACGCCACCAGCACCCGCCACATCCATATAGGGCGAAACCAGTACCACCCCATTGAGACCAATATTGTATTTAGTCAGCAGTGTGTAGCTGACACCGCCCGCACGGATGCCGCCGTAACTCTCCCCGAGAATGTACTTGGGTGAAGCCCAGCGCCCGTTATCGGTCAGGTAGCGAATAATAAACTGTGATACCGACTCGATATCATTGTCGACACCCCAGAAATCCTTGCCCTCGGCGTCACCTACCGCGTGTGAAAAACCGGTGCCCACCGGGTCCACCATGACCAGGTCGACCCGATCGAGAATGCTGAAATCGTTGCTGACCCGTCGGAACGGTCCTTTACCCTGCATGACCAGGTCTTCGATCACGGCGCGCTGGGGGCCCAGCACACCCATGTGCAACCACAGGGAGGCCGAACCCGGGCCGCCGTTCCAGGCGAACATCAGTGGTCGCTCAGCCTGGTTCCCCCCCTGCTTGACGTAGGCGGTATAGCCTATCAAGGCGATGGGTTCGTCATCTTTGTTGCGCATTAACAGGGTACCGGCTGTCGCCGTGTACTTGATACGCTGACCGTCGATACGAATCTCGTGCTGGGAGACGAATGATTGTGCTTCCGGTTCCGGTTTTTTATCCGCCTCGTCTGCCTTGTCGTCATCTGCAACCGCATACAGGGATAGCAGCAATAAGGCCGCCAGTATCAGTTTGCCAGGTTTCATGTGCCTCTGCTCCAATGGATTAGTGTTACAAGTGTAGTAGACGAACCGGCGGCGGCTAGCCGCAAACTGCCTTTGCGGCATAGTGGCGCCTCTTTTTCGATGCCGATGGGAAGACACACATGCAGGGTTAAACGGTGCGCAATGTCCTTGAAACCAGTGTCCTGCCGAGATTATCCATATTCCCGGCAGGGTACTTTATTGCGAGCAATAACAAGCGATCGCGACTCTCAACAGCTATTTCACCACCTGAGTCTCACAATCGACTGATGCGATATTGCCGCTATCGTCGGTGGCTTCAAGCGTCCAGATGATCCGGGTTCCTTGCTTGCCGGAGTCCACAATCGTGAGAGTACCGCCGTTGGTAGTGATCTCACAAGCCGGCTTGCCACTCTTCCCGCTCTTCTTGCTCTTCTTGCTCTTCCTGCTCTTCGACGGAGGGGTGCACTCATAGCGGGTGACCACAATCGTCGGAGCGGCGCTGCAGTTATCCCCCGCGGTCGCAGTGATACTCAGCGGCTGATGCTTATTGCTCTTCTTGCTCTTCTTGCTCTTCTTGCTCTTTTTGCTCTTTTTGCTCTTCGCCTTGATCCGGGTAATGGTCGCGGTGGCATTGCATTCCAACGTTGGTGCCGTTGCGTCGAGTACATCCACCACAGCCGTGCAATTGCTGTATATACCGCTATCGTTGGTCACCGTCAGTTGAACTGGCGCTGTGATGTACAGGTCGTACAGATTGTCCGGGACCTGGAACAGGGTGATCGGACCACCCTCCGGGTCGAAGGAGCCATTGTCGATACTGGCAAAACCCAGGCATTCCGCGTCCGCGGAAACACTCACATCCTGGCAGATCGCCTCGGGCGGCTGGTTGCACTGGCCGTTGATTACCAGGCGATCTTCGCCATCTTTGCTAAAGCTGGAGCAATCCTGGTCGGGTGCACCCGCGAAGGGGCCGGTTCGGTCATAGGCAAAACCGCCACGTTCAAGCGATGACCAACTTGTCCAGTAAACATCGTAGAGTGCGTTGGTGGTGGTATTAGACAGACAGGTGTCGCTACCCGGCAGGTTGTTTGCTACACCAAACACAGGTCCATCGCGGAAATGGGTGCGAACAAAATTGTTGAAATCCTGATCAAAGCTCGATGTCGGCGCCACGCAGGTTCCAACCGCCCAGGAAATGACATCATCGCCCAGATTAAAAACTCCCCGATTGCTGTTGCGAGCAAGCCGGAGGCCAGGGCTGATCGTATCAACTACCGTGGTTCCGGCCCCATCAGGTTTGGCAAATGACACCGTAACCGGTGGAGGTAGCTCCTCTACAGCCGAAACACACAACTCATAGTTGTCGTCTGCCAGTGTCGAGAGATCCATCTCTGCGGGCAGCGCCGAATTGCTGTAGGGCGTGGTTACTACCGGTATCTGTGTGAGGAATCCATCACGGGAGTATGAGAATCCTCCCTCACCACAGCACGACCAACTCTGCCAGTGGATATCGTAGTCCACCAACCTGGTGTCGTTGCGCAGGCAGGTATCACTGCCCGGCAAGTTTTTGTCCACTCCGAACACGGGCCCGAATTGGAATTCCGAGCGAAGCATTTGAGCATGCGATGAGTAGAATACGCTGCTTGGCGCAGAGCAGGTCCCGGCCGCCCAGGATGTTAAGTCACTGCCCAAATTGAATACGCCGCCGGCATTATTCCTGGCTATGCGGAGATCGGGGGAGATTTCATCAAACACCGACGTTCCCGCACGATCCGGCTTGCTAAAGGTGCCACTAACAAGCAACGGCTGCTCTACCGTCACCTCGCCAGCTACCGGGGTGCTGCTAACCAGATCTATCTGGGCCACGGCACAACTGCCAGCCTCAGGAATAACGACAATGCAGGCAACGATCTCGTCCTGGCCGTCTGCGTTCGGTACCGAGGGGCAGTTGTCACAGGCGTCACCGATGCCATCACCGTCAACATCTTCCTGGCCGGGATTGGCCGTTCTCGCACAGTTGTCATCAACGTTGAGAACGCCGTCACCGTCAACATCATCCGTGAAGCCCCAGTTAACAATTCTCAGCATATCAGCATCGCTGACACCAAACATTGTACTCGCCTGGACTCCAAGGTCAGTTTCCAGGCTATCGATCATCGCTGCGTTAGCCGCAGCATTGGTCCTGCTGGAGTTCTGACCGCCGAAATGCATCAGAATCGCCCTACTGTTCGCCGCCACACTGAAATTAAATTCAACAAAAGGGCCGTTAATCGACCAGCATTCGAAGACAACAAGTCCTGCGTCAGTGGGAATTTCAATGCCAGACGGGCCCCAGTAGTTGTGATTGAGGCTGGGGTCAGCGCCACCATCGGAGGCATCATCTGTGGCCAGCCAGCGGTCATCCGTGGTGTAACTGGTATCGCCAGATGATGTCGCGGTAACAAGCGTACTATCATCTGAACCAGGATTTGTTTCGATACGAACAGTGACGTTGATCGCCGCACCTGTGGAATTCTCGAAGTACTCGAGAAAGCGGGCCCAGGGCTCAGTTGCCGGCACGTACACCCGCCGCGTGACCTTGAGACCACTCATGGAAACTGGCCCGTGGACCACCTGGCGGCCAGACAGTTCAGTGGCGACAGCAGAAGCTGGGAAATAGCTGCCATTGACTCTCAATGCCATACCACCGTCAAACGCATCACTGGTACCGTTGCCGATTTGCCCGCCGGCATTGACATCCCATAAGAACCCGTGCCCGTCGTTGAGGTCAGTATTGGGCCCGGGGACGTTGCACTGAGCCTGGGCCGGTGCCGCGAAACCTAGCCACAGGCCCACCAACGCACAGATCCCCAGAGCCGACCAACGCTTACTGTAAATGCCTCGATTGCCGGGATATGAGTCATTGCTGAGTGTGGATGTCATGTTTTGTCCTCTGTGCGTGGAAATAATAGTGTGTGCTCGCAAAGGCTGACAGTTCGAACTCGTGAAACTGGTGGATGCGTCACAAACCGTGAGGCGTTATTAGCGATATCACAAAAAAAGCCCGCGACAGGGCGGCAGGCTGCAGAAAGAGAGGTACTTCTGGCTAAAACGACCAGTGAGCAGTCAGCGGCGGCTGACCACAATCTGACTTTGCGGTATAGTAGCGCCCTTTTTTCAATGCCTGTGAGAACTGTACAAATGCCGGACCAAAAGGTGCGCGACATACTGGTTACCAGTGCCCTGCCCTATGCCAATGGGTCGCTGCACCTGGGACACCTGCTGGAACAGGTGCAAACCGATATCTGGGTGCGCTTTCAGAAGTCCCGCGGGCACAACTGCCGCTACGTGTGCGCCGACGACGCCCACGGCACAGCCATCATGCTGACAGCAGAACAGTCAGGTATCACACCCGAGCAGCAAATTCAGCAGATGCAGGCAGAGCACGAGCGCGACAGTGCCGACTTTCTCATCGGTTTTGATAATTTCTATACCACCCATTCCGAGGAAAACCGCTTCTTCTCGGAGCAGATCTACACCCGTTGTCGCGATAATGGGCATATTGCCAAACGCGAGATCACCCAGGCCTTCGACCCGGAGAAACAACTGTTTCTGTCGGATCGCTATATCAAGGGCACCTGCCCCAAGTGCAAGACCCCGGACCAATACGGCGATAACTGTGAAGCCTGCGGCGCCACCTATAGTCCGGCTGACCTGATCGATGCAGTTTCAGTACTGTCCGGCGCCGTGCCGGTGCACAAGCAATCCGAGCACTATTTCTTCACCCTGCCTGATTTCAGCGATATGCTGCGCGAATGGACGACCAGCGGCGCACTGCAACCGCAAATCGCCAACAAACTGGCGGAGTGGCTGGATGCAGGTTTGCAGGAGTGGGACATCAGCCGCGATGCGCCCTATTTCGGCTTTGAAATTCCCGATGCGCCTGGCAAGTACTTTTATGTCTGGCTGGACGCACCTATTGGCTACATGGCCAGTTTCAAAAACCTGTGTGATCGGGAAGGACTGGATTTTGACAGCTATTGGCTGCCCGAATCCACGGCAGAGCTGTATCACTTTATCGGCAAAGACATTATCAATTTCCACGGCTTGTTCTGGCCGGCCATGTTGAGTTCTGCGGGTTACCGCACGCCGACAGCGCTCTTCGTGCACGGCTTCCTGACGGTCAACGGCACCAAAATGTCCAAGTCACGCGGCACGTTTATCAAAGCGCGCACCTACCTCGATCATCTGGATGCAGAGTATATTCGCTACTACTATGCCGCCAAATTGAACAGCGCTGTCGATGATATCGACCTCAACCTGGAGGACTTCATCCAGCGGGTCAATTCCGACGTGGTCGGCAAGGTAGTGAACATTGCCAGTCGCTGCGCCGGCTTCCTGCGCAAAGGCTTCGACAATACTCTCACTGCCGAGTGCACTGAAGCCACGCTGCTTCAGGAATTCATAGATGCGGGAGAGGCTATTGCCGCGCTGTACGAGCAGCGGGATTTCAGCAAGGCGATCAGGAAGATTATTGCGCTGGCGGATCGTGCCAACCAGTACATCGACGAGAAGAAGCCCTGGGTACTGGCTAAAGAAGAAGGCAAGGAAGCAGAAGTGCATGGAGCCTGCTCGGTAGGCATCAACCTGTTCCGGGTATTGATGGTCTACCTCAAGCCGGTACTACCGGTGATGGCCGAAAAGGCCGAAACCTTCCTGCAGTGCAGCCTGGACTGGACCGCCCTGGAGCAGCCCCTGCTGGGGCATTCGATTGCCAAATTCAAACCGCTAATGACCCGTATTGAGGCCGCCCAGGTAGAAGCAATGGTTGAGGCCAGCAAAGAACAACAGGCGGCGGCGAGTGCCAATACGGCAAAGCCCGAGGATGATGAGATGAGTGAAGACAATACTATAGACTTTGATACCTTCGCCAAGGTCGATCTGCGTGTGGCGGAGATCGTCAACGCCGAGCACGTGGAGGGCGCCGACCGCCTGTTGCGGCTGACCCTGGATCTGGGGGGTGAACAACGCAATGTTTTTGCCGGCATTAAGGAAGCCTACCCGGATCCGGAAATCCTGATTGGTAAACTATGCATCTGTGTTGCCAACCTGGCGCCGCGCAAGATGAAGTTTGGTGTTTCAGAAGGAATGATTCTGGCGGCCGGACCCGGTGGCAAGGACATCTACCTGTTGGAACCCCATGCGGGCGCGCAGGCAGGCATGCAGGTCACCTAAAATCGGGCAGACTTTGCTTGATATACTCTTTTTATGAGTGCATCTACCACTGTCGATGTAATTATTCTCGGTAGCGGTCCCGCGGGAACTGCCACGGCGCTGGGCCTGGGAAAACTGGGTTACGAGGTCGTGGTAATAAGCTCGCCGCGAGGTTTCAGGGCCTGTGAGGGTGTCTCGGAAAGAGTGCTGGAGGGTTTGCGCAGTGCCGGTTGCCACAGGGCCTGCGCCGCATTACCACCACCCACCCCCCGCAACGTACGCTGGAATGGAGTGACATCCAGCGCCAACCAGGAAAGACTGGTATTACGCGAGGAGTTTGACAAGGCTCTGCTGGAGGATTTACACCAGGGGGGCATCAAGCTAGTGCCCGCAAGAGTCAGCGGCATTGCCTGGCCAGAAGATTCGCTGGCCCGGGTCAGCCTGGAAGATCATGGCGGCAAAGAGACCCGGATAAGCGCAAGCTTTGTGGTTGAAGCCCGCGGTCGCACTGCCCCCGGCGGTGGCGAGGCACGAATTCGCGGCCCCGAAACGGTTTCCCTGTTGCAACACTGGCGAGGCTCCCGCTGCACGCCCCAATCCATGGCGGCCAGCTTTGCCGATGGTTGGGCCTGGCTGGCACAAACAGCCGACGGTCAACGCTTTACCCAGGTAACGCTGGCAGCGGATGCGGCAGATTTTCCAAAGAAATCGGCGCTGCGCGATTACTATTTTCAACACCTGGGCTCTGTTGACGAAGCAGCGGAGTTTTACCAGGATGCGGACCCCCAGGGCGAACTAACGGCGCGCAGCAGTACCGCTGTACTCCACGACGACACCGTTCAGGGCCGGTTTATTCGAATTGGTGACGCCGCCATCGCCCCGGACCCGCTGTCGGGGAACGGTATATTCAATGCTCTTTCCACCGCCCTAGTCGCTCCCGCTGTTATCAATACCATCCTGCAATCTCCCTCCCATGCGTCACTGGCTGCTCATTTCTACGAGGAGCGAGTCCGTCACTCTTTCATGCGCTTTGCCCGCATTGGCCGCGATTTCTACACCATGGAAGAATCCTGGCCTGCCAGCCGCTTTTGGCGAGCCAGGGCGCAATGGCCAGATGCGGAGCCAGCGCACGGCTCTCTGGCACCGCAAATCGTGGCCATTGCTAACAAGCCAGTGGTAGACAACTACCAGATTAGAGAAAGAGAGGTGGTTGTCACCAGCGACCAACCGCCAGGTGTGTGGCATATCGACGGTATTGAACTGGCTCCCGTGGTCAAGGCACTACGCGGGCGACCCCTGCAAACGATAAATGAGTTGTATGAGTACCTGCCGTCAGTGGTGAGTGCAGACAAGCACCAACTGCCCCTGCTGGTGGCCTGGCTGATGAAATATGGGCTCGTACAAGCTTCGGAAGTTTAACCGGAACGCCGTTCCCGCCCACGATAGCGGGCGTGCTGAACCAGCCACTCCCTGGCCTCATTTACGTTTAACACCGCACCAGAACCCAGGCAATCAGCGATTTTCCCGGTGACATAGGCACAGCCCGTACTCGCGCCCGAAACCGCCGGCACAAAAGACCGAACACAGCCGCCGAAATCCGCCTGTGCAGAGTCCAGAAATGATACTTCGCCAGGCTCGCAACGGGCATCGCCGGTGGCACGTATCACCCCCTCGTAGCCCGCCGGGTAGACGGCAGCGCCCTGGGCGGGCGCGGCGGCAACAAGGATAACTTCGGCAGCCAGTGCACGCGCGCAGGCCTCGCGCAACACCGGGCGATCCTCTCTCAAGCCAAAACTCATATTGATGATCTGTGCACCCTGGGCAACAGCCCAATCCAGACCCGCGGCCACCTCTAGCGGCGTACAGCCAAGTTTCTCAGTGAAAATCTGGGCTAACAACAGTTGTGCCGTCGGCGCCGCGGACACTATTAACGCCGCCAGAGCGCTACCGTGGCCCAATTGATCTTCGACTGCAGCCATTTCTGTAATAGCGCCGTCGGCCTGTTGTCGGAAAGCTGTGGATGCCAGCACCTGCGCCTCGAGAGCGCGATGAATACCGCTGTCGAGTATGGCGACACGAACTGGTTTCATGGCTGATTTTCCGTGTTTTCCCGCAGCAACAGCTTGCCTCCTGCAATGGTGGCAAGCAGGTCTGCATTTTCCAGGGGCTTTTCCCGGTGGCTGATTATCAGGCGTGTGGTGTCAGCGAATAATCGGTCAACTTGCTGCATGACTTCGCGCTCAGCCGCCCGATCAACCGACGATGTAGCCTCATCGAAAATCAACAACAAGGGTTGCTGAAGCAGCGCCCGTGCTATCGCAATACGTTGGCGTTCACCCCCCGAAAGCCGAGTGCCTCGCTCTCCCACCGGTGTATGCAAACCCTGCGGCAGCCGGGATATCAAATCGCTCAAGCTGGCCTGGCCTATCGCCTGTTCAACTTGTGCGTCACTGGCATCGGGGCAGGCGTAGCGAACGTTGTCCATGATACTGCCTCGAAACAGAACGATATCCTGGGCCACTATCGCGATACGCCTTCGCCACTCGCGAAGGTTTAACCCGGTTAAATTGTGACCGTCAATCCGGATGGCGCCAGCGTCGGGGTCATAATGGCGCAGCAACAGGTCTACCAGGGTGGTTTTGCCGATACCGGAGGGGCCGTACAAACCGATTTTGACCCCCGCGGGAATCAGCGCCGAGCAGTGTTCAAGTATTAGTTCGCTACCCTCGGGATAACCGAAACTGACATCATCGAAAACTATTTCACCGACCAGGCCATCGGGCAGTTCCTCAGCCTTGCCGCCGACCACATCAGGCTTCGCCCCGGTTAGCGCCTGCACCCGTTCAAGGCTTACAACCATTCGCTGGGACCCCGTATACAAGCCCAACAGGGTCTGTACCGGGCCCACCGCCATCCCCACATACGTGGTGAACGCAATCAGGGAGCCCAGCGCCATGGAATCCTGGATTACCCAGTAGCCGCCGATAACGAATACCAGCGTGCGCATAGCGGAAGTCATGATTGCCGGTGGCGCCGAGGTCGCGAACTCAACGAGCTGCAAGCGCAGCAGATCACCCAGGTAGTAGCGGTTCAGTCCTTCCAGTCGCTGAGCTTCCCGCGGCTCGGCAGCAACACTCTGGATGAACTTCATGGCGGGCACTGTTTCCACCAGGAAGGAGGAGATATCCGCCGAGCGCTCGCGCATCTTCTTTGTCTGGCGTTGCACCTTCGGCCGCATTATTCGCAACCATATCCACTGCACCGGTATCAGCACCAGTACAACCAGGCTCAACTGCCAGTTCAGCCAAAACAAAAACCCCAGCGAACCCACCAGGCCGAACACGCCAGTGACGGCGGCAAACAGGCCGTCTACTACAAAGCGTTGAAGTTCAGCCACATCACCGTCCAGCCGCGACAGAATATCGCCGGTACGGTGGCGGGAATAAAATGCCGGGGACAGTGTTTGCAGGTGCCGATAGACCGACTCGCGCAGGCGAAAAAGAACATTTCCTGAAAGGCGTGTGTGCAGGTAGCGGTTGAGGCCAGCCAGGCCAGTGGAAACAACGCCCACTATAAATATTGCTAGCGCAAGAACGATCAAGGTATCGAAATTCCCAGCGAGTAGCCCGTCATCAATCAGTATTTTGGTCAAGTAGGGTTGAATCAGCACCAGGGAAGTGGCAGACAGCGACAGCAGCAGGATCACCACAACCTGCCTGGACTGTGGGAGCACAAACGAAAACAGCCAGGCTAGCGCCTGCCTGAAATCCGCAGCACTAACATTGGGGAGGTCGTTATCGCCGGTACTGATTCGCGTCTCCCCCATAAAGGACCCTGTACAGGACACACCTGGTTTCCGACTAACATAACATGAGCGTAGGGGACCGCTCGCGGTCCTGCTGTACGCGAAGCAAGAAATCCCTGATAATTTCAGATTGCCCGGGTATTGGAGCGTTGAGAAATATCCATGAACTACTTGCCGTAACTATCATGACTCCAGCAGAGCACAAGTCTGAACACAGTATTGAGATAGAACCTATCCAGCTCAAAGCATCGGGACTGACATTCAGTGGCTTCGCCTGTGGTGAGGGACCGGTGGTCTTGTGCCTGCACGGCTTCCCTGACAACGCCCGGTCTTTTCGATACCAGCTGCCGGCCCTGGCAAAAGCGGGGTATCGCGCCATAGCGCCCACCATGCGGGGCTATGAGCCCTCTGCCCAGCCCTCTGACGGCGACTACACACTGGAAGCGATAGCTGGCGATGTTATCGGCTGGATCGATTACCTGGGAGAAGACAGGGTGCATCTGCTGGGCCATGACTGGGGAGCCATAACAAGTTATGTCGTCTGCAACATGGCACCGCAGCGGTTTCACTCCCTGGCAACGATTGCAGTGCCCAGCGGCCGCATGGACATCGGCATAGAGAAAGTGCCTGAACAACGCCGCAAATCCTGGTACATGCTGTTCTTTCAGCTGCCGGTCATTGCCGAGATCGCCGTTGAATACAATGACTGGGCCCTGATCAGGCGTTTGTGGCGGGATTGGTCCCCCGGTTTTGGTTTGCCAGCGGAAGAATGGAACGACCTGCGCCAGACCTTTTCGGCGCCCGGTGTAAAAAAGGCAATGCTGGCTTATTACCGCCAGAATGCATCGCTCAGCATAATGCTGGGCGGCAAGAAAGCTGGCATCAACGCAGATCGCGGCGCGATCCCGGTGCGCACCCTCGCCATTACCGGGGAAAATGATGGTTGTGTTGATACCCGCCTCTACGATCATGTGTTCCTCGATGAAGATTTTCCAGAAGGTGTGAGGGTGGAACGAATTAAAAACGCGGGCCACTTCGCCCACCAGGAAAAACCGGAGGAAATTAACAGCTTGTTATTGAATTGGCTCAGCCCATAGCATTTAATTCTATACATCGCGTAAGTCTGCGGTCCGAATAACAATGAATAACGACCCGCAAGATATTCTCGACAATTCCCCAATGACTGCCACGCAGGTGACTGCCATTGCCATGTGCATTTTGCTAAATGCCCTGGATGGCTTTGACGTGCTGTCCATCAGCTTTGCAGCACCGGGTATTTCCTCTGAGTGGGGGATTAACCGCGCGGCACTGGGTTTGGTGCTATCGATGGAACTTATTGGCATGGCAGCAGGTTCCATCATATTAGGTAAGCTGGCGGACAAGATTGGTCGCCGGCCCACTATTTTGGGCTGCCTGGTGTTAATGTCCGCCGGCATGTTGGCGGCGGGCCTGGCCGCCAGCGTCACCGAGCTGTCTGTGTTTCGGTTTATTACCGGCCTGGGCATAGGTGGCATGTTGGCCGCAATCAATGCCATGGCTGCCGAGTTTTCCAATGCAAAACATCGCAACATGGCGGTGATGCTAATGGCCGGTGGTTACCCCCTGGGCGCAGTGGTGGGTGGTGCTTCTCTGGGATTGCTCTCGCACCGGTTTTCGGTTCGAGCAATGGTAATGGTGGTTCTGCTAGGCGGCGCGATAATGGTCTCTGTTTTCGGCGGCGGACAAGAAGACCTTAGCCAGCTGGCGACGATTGCCGCTATTACGGGTTTCTTCATTACCAGCGCCATAATAGGTATGTATGCGCTGTTCGCGCAGGCCTTCCCAACAGAGATTCGGGCCGGTGGCACCGGCTTTGTTATTGGGCTGGGTCGCGGCGGTGCTGCGCTTGGCCCCATAGTTGCAGGACTTATGTTTTCTATCGGCTATGGCTTGCAGCCGGTTGCCTTGATTATGGCTTCGGGTTCTTTAGTCGCCGTTGTTGCCCTGTTCTTTCTTAAAAGTGTCGACAATACTCACCTGGGAGACAAACCAAAACATGTTTGAAGTTAAACTGGATATTCATATCGAATGGGGACACTGCGATCCAGCCAGGATCGTTTTCAATCCCAATTTCTTTGTCTGGATGGAGTCCGGCATGGACAGGCTATTCTCCGTCGCCTACCACCCTATCGCTGAGATGGTCCATGAAGATACAAACTATCGAGGCGTACCGCTGCTGAATACCCAGGCAGCTAATGCGAATTCATGACAGTACAGTGAAGTAGCGGGGAGAAAACGATTACGAATCGATTAGCCATATTAGGGGCTTATTGAGTCAGGCCAATTCTCCAGACCCCGCTGCCTTTGAGCGGGGCCACTACATGAAGTTGTTGAAAAGCTACAAGGTGTAGCCAGGCCCTGTTGTCAGAGTGCCTCTCGCGGCACGTGCGCAAGTCTTACCGGGAAGATCAGGATAGCTGAGGATATGATGAACATGGATATCTTGAAAGATGAACTATTGCTGTGGTGGTGGCTGCCCGGGCCCTTTTCTCAGGGCTTCAACACAGCCCCTTAAGCCTGGGTGCTCAGCAAGCACAATGGCCAGGGGTATTTTTGAGCAAATTTCAGTAAAGCGTCCCTTGCTATCAAATCGCTGCCGAAACAGTTCCTCATCCAGGAGATCCAGCAGCCTGGGTAAAATACCGCCAGAGAGATAAACCCCATCGGTGGCCCCCATCATTAACGCCACATCGCCGGCAACTGCCCCCAAAATGGCACAAAAATCAGTGACCGCTCGTTGACAAAATAGCTCCCCAGCATGCGCGCCAGCAGTGATGTCCGGCGCAGACAACTCTCTCTCATAACCTTCCAACCGGCAGTTGGCCCAATAGAGATTGGCGAGCCCCATTCCCGATAATACCCGCTCCACAGAGACGCGGTCATAGCGCTGCCGGAGCACTTTCAGCAAGTCTGCTTCGTGGTCGTCGAGCGGGGCAAATGCCACGTGGCCAGCCTCGGAGGGGAGAATATCCCCGCCTGGCAGCATCGCGGAAACACCCAGGCCGGTACCAGGACCCACAACGGCTTTGACCTGTCCCCCCTTGGGACGCGCAGCGCCGATCCATTGCAACTCTGACTCGGACAAGCCGTCAATACAATGCACCTGGGCACTGAAGTCATTGATAATGGTGACCGATACACCCAGGGCAGTTTGCAGTTCAGAGCGACGGAAGCACCAGTGGTTATTGGGTAAGTCGATCAAATCAGACTCCACTGGTCCCGCCACTGCGAGGCAAATGCTATCGACCTGCTCCACGTGCCCGTGCTCCATGTAGGCACGAATGGCGTCGACGAAAAACGGGAAGTCAGCGCAGGGGAAAATTTCTATTCCCAGCAAATCATCACAATCCGACTGTACGTATGCAAATCTGGCGTTGGTACCACCTATATCAGCGACTATCTGTACGGGCTTTAACACATTACCCCCTTCGTCCACATTGGAGAGCATTGGATAAAATTTAGTTGAGTTACGCATTATCCTCAATGCTGCGTTGATTTCAAAGTACAGCTGGCAAAAAGCCTGGCTAGTAATACATTTTTTATCAGTGAGGCGGTATCCCCTGGAGATGATGCTTCCCTTTATATCGAAAAACGTATTAATTCCAATCAGGCCGCCCTTGACTACCTTCGCGGCAAACTTCAGCCGGAGGTAATTGAGCAGGCAGTGCAGCTGTTGAGCCAGTCAAAACGGATCGAAATATTTGGTATGGGCGGATCAGCGGCAATGGCCCATGACGCCCAACACAAATTATTTCGGCTGGGCATTCCTACCGTGGCCTATGAAGATCACCTGATGCGACGCATGTCCGCCGCCGCCGCGAATGAGGGCACTACCGTTTTACTGTTTTCCTTTACCGGCCGAACGCATTCCATGATCGAAGTTGCGAGAATCGCAAAGGAGAGCAAAGCCAGCCTGATTGCGATCACCAGCCCGAACGCACCTCTAGCGGCCGTGTCGGATATTACCATCACTTCTGGTGACGAACTGGAAGACACTACCGTTTACCTGCCAATGACGACCCGTATCATCATCCTGACGATCATTGATATTCTTGTAACCGGGCTGGCGCTTGCTCGGGGACCAGAGATTGATGTTCGATTGAAAAAGATCAAGCACAGTCTCGATGCTACCAAGGTTAACTGATTGCTCAGGGATTTCCATACAGCAGCCGAACAGTTTCATCAGCCACATCGCTCCACAAAAATCTTGCGTCGCAGCCGCAGTAGATATTTTCTCCCGCTTTGTTTGCAGAGCCAATTGAAAGCAGGAAATTATATTTTCTGCCTGTTTTTGCAGAGTATCGCCGGTAGAATACACAGCGCCAAAGCCGAGTGCCTGGATTATGAAACTATAATCGCGCCGCCGCTCGCGCCTTCGCCTCAATCGCTGACCAGTCCTTCGCCTCTATTAGAGCACTGTCCAACATCCAGCTACCCCCGATGCAAAGTACGTTGTCCAGGGCCAAATAATCCGGGGCAGTCGCTTCATTGATTCCGCCGGTAGGACAAAATTTTATCTGCGGTAATGGACCCGCGATGGACTTTAACATGGGTATACCCCCCGCCGCCTGCGCAGGGAAAAATTTCAGGTGGGAAAGTCCTTGCTCCAGTAATCTCATCGCCTCACTCGGACCACTCACTCCCGGCAGCCATGGCACCGACTGCTGTAGAGCTGCATCAATTAGTGCGGGAGTACTGCCGGGGCTGACTAAAAACTCTGAGCCCGCATCAATGGCTTTAGATAAATCAAGCAGACTAACCACCGTACCGGCACCCACAATCGCGTCCGGCACAGCTTGCTTTATCTTGCTGATAGCCGCCAGCCCGGCGTCGGTGCGCAGGGTTACTTCCAGCACCTTGAGCCCGCCGTTCACCAGGGCTTGCGCCAGGGGCACAGCATCTTCGATATCTTCAATGACAATGACAGGTATCACAGAGCTGGTAGTCATAATTTGCTTGATGCTGTACATAATTTTCCTTCGTCTCTGGAAGTTTTATTAGTGCTAGATAAATCGGGGTGCAATCAGGGCGCCCAGTAAACTTCAACGGGCAGCTTATTCTGATGCAAGATTGCGCTCACCGGCATCAACATTTCATCCGGGTTTGCCAATGCGCGCCGATAAACCGCCAATTTCTCCGCGCCGGTAATCAACAAATGCAGTTGCCGCGACTGCAGCAGGCCAGCCAGGGTTAACGAAAGTCTCTCTGTCAATTTCCCGGTGACCTCGCTTTGCCTGGCCGTGATGGCCGCACAAAGATTGCTATTTCCAACAGCCAGTGCGGCTTCCAAACCCCGGGCAGCGGGAAACAGTGAAGCAGTATGTCCGTCTGGCCCCATTCCCAAAATGGTGAGATCAAAGGGCCGCTGCAATTGTCGATAGGCTTGCTCGCACAAGCTCTGCCCCAAAGCCGCCGTTTCCGCCGCCGTTTTCATCGCGACAAAATGTGCGTCTGCCGCCTTATGTTGCAACAGGTTTTTGTGTATGAAGGCTGCATTGCTGCCGGCATGGTCGACATCAACCCAGCGCTCATCCACCAGGGCCACGGTAACCTTGGGCCAGGCAAGGTCTGCTTCTGACAATGCCTGGTATAAAGGCCTGGGCGTACTACCCCCTGAAACCAGCAGAGAGGCGAATTGCTGATCTTCAATAGCGGTACGCAGTCTTGTTGTGCAGTCTTTTAGCAAAGCCGCAAACAGCCTGTCTCGATCGGGGAAAAAGTGCTCAGAAATCACCGCTATTCCCCTGCCAACACTTCGCCGTTATTGAACCAGCGGCGGCCATCTTCTTCCAGCAAGGCATCGGATTCATCCGGCCCCCAGCTACCGGCGCGATACAAATTCGGCACTGACCCGGAGTTGTGCCAGGCCGCAATAATCGGGTCTATCCAGGCCCAGGCCTGTTCCACCTCATCGCGGCGAATGAACAAACTCTGGTTGGCTGCTGCCACATCAAGAATCAGGCGTTTGTAGGCGTCGCTGCGGAAATGGCTATAGGTATCGGAGAAATTCAGGTTCAAGGTAGCTGGCTGCAATTGCATATCCAGAGTTTCCAGGTTTTTCGACATCAGGGTTAGCTGGATGAGTTCATCGGGTTGCAAGCGAATTATCAAGCGATTGGGCGCCAGCGGGCCGGCTGAATCATCGTAAACCCGGTGAGAAACGTCCTTGAACTGTATAATGATCTCCGCACAGCGCTGCTTCATTCTTTTCCCGGTGCGCAGGTAAAAAGGCACCCGCGCCCAGCGCCAGTTGTCGATATAGACGCGCAGGGCAACAAACGTTTCCGTGGTGCTATCGGCAGAGCCTAATTCTTCGATATAGCCCGGCACCAGGTCGCCGTTGTAACTGCCGGGTACGTATTGCCCGCGCACGGTGTGCTTCTCAACATCCTCACCGCTCATGGGTCTCAGTGCCTCAAGCACCTTCAGCTTTTCTGCACGGATACTTTTAAAGTTAACTTTGTTCGGCGACTCCATCGCCACCAGGGAAAGTAATTGCAGCAAATGGTTTTGCACCATATCCCGCAGCGCACCGGCTTCATTATAAAATCCCGCACGGCCCTCCAGCCCCACCGTTTCTGAAATACTGATCTGCACGTGGTCAATCGACTTGGCATCCCACAACTGCTCAAAAATCAGATTGGTAAAGCGCAAGGCAAACAGGTTCTGGACTGTTTCCTTACCCAGGTAATGATCCATTCGATAAATGCAGCTCTCGTCAAAAACCCTGGCGATATCAGTATTAATCGCGTCTGCAGATACCGCGTCATAACCCAGTGGTTTCTCTACTACCACGCGGCTATTTGCGGTAACTAATGCTGCTTGTGCCAGATGCTGACAACAAACACCAAAATACGTGGGCGGAATTGCCAGATAGAAAATTCGCACTTTTTCCGGTTCAGAGTTCAGCAAGGCACTCAGACACTGCCACTGTTCGTCGGCTACCGCGACATCCAGCACCAGTGGACACAAAAACTCCTTAAACTGGTCCCAGGCATCCGGGCAGAATTCTTCCGCTGCCAGGTGCTCCTGCAGTGCCGGTGTTACCTTCGCCAAATAATCTGCAGCATCCTCCGGGTTGTGGCAAGCGGCGATCACGCGCGAGCCAGACGGGAAACTTTCTTCACGGTAAGCGCGGTATAAGGCGGGTACCAGCTTTCGAAGCGCGAGATCTCCCGAACCTCCAAAAATGACAATATCAAAGGGCTCAGTCATGGCTGCTCTCTCTTGTGACTGTGTTGTGAACTAAAATATGGAAGCACCATCTTCGGCATTGCTCACCAGCGACCGGAAGCCGGCAAATAACTCTCGCCCCATACCCACTGTTGTTTGATCACTCACAATACAAGCTTCCCGCGCCAAAAACTCATCACCTATCACCCGCAGCACACCGGCGTTGGCATCCAGCTCGATAACATCACCATCGCGCAATTTTGCAATCGGCCCCTGATCCAGTGCCTCGGGCGAAAGATGGATGGCGGCGGGTACCTTACCTGAAGCGCCAGACATGCGGCCATCGGTCACCAACGCGACTTTAAAGCCCCGATCCTGCAACAGTCCCAACACCGGCGTTAGTTTGTGCAACTCGGGCATACCATTGGCTTTCGGACCCTGAAAACGTACCACCGCGACGAAATCCCTGTCCAGCTCACCGGCCTCAAACCTGGCGCTGAGTTCATTTTGATGTTCAAAAATAACCACGGGGGCTTTCACATACCGATGCTCCGGTTTCACCGCCGACACCTTTATTACCGAGCGGCCCAGATTTCCGGTTAACAGCGCAAGGCCCCCCGTCTCACTAAAAGGGTGGTCGTGGCTGCTAATGATCTCTGTATCCAGGCTTTTTACAGGACCCTGGCGCCATTCAATCAGATCGCCCATTCCAGCACCGTCGACATCGCCATCACCCTCAGCTTCACTACGAAGAAAGGGCTCATCGCAATAACGCTGCATACCACCCTCGCCCAATATGGTTTTGACATTATCGTGCAGCAAACCGGCACCCAGCAATTCCCGAATCAACAGAGACATTCCGCCGGCCGCCTGGAAATGATTCACATCAGCCTGGCCATTGGGATAGATGCGACACAGCAGGGGCACCGCCGCTGATAAATCAGCCATATCCTGCCAGTTAATGATCACACCCGCCGCACGGGCTATCGCAATGATGTGTATGGCATGATTGGTGGAACCGCCGGTGGCCAACAAGCCCACTATGCCATTGACCAGGCTGCGCTCATCAATGATTTCACCCAATGGAGTATAGCCTGCGGACAGGGCAGTCAACTGCACCAGTTGTTTAACGGCGGCGCGGGTTAACTGTTCTCTGAGCGGGGTACCCGGATTGATAAAGGAGCTGCCGGGCAGGTGCAGGCCCATCATTTCCATCAGCATCTGGTTGCTGTTGGCGGTACCGTAAAACGTGCAGGTACCGGCACTGTGATAGGACTGACTTTCGGCCGCCAGTAATTCTTTTCTGCCGACTTTGCCTTCCGCGTAGAGTTGCCTGACTTTCACTTTCTCGGTATTCGATAAACCGCTCCGCATGGGGCCCGCGGGAATAAATACAGTGGGAAGATGGCCAAACGCCAGCGCGCCAATCAGTAAGCCGGGTACAATCTTGTCACATACGCCCAGACACAATACACCGTCAAACATATCATGGGACAGGGCCACACTGGTCGCCATTGCAATCAGGTCGCGGCTGAACAGGGAGAGTTCCATGCCATCCCGCCCCTGGGTAACACCATCACACATCGCTGGTACACCGCCGGCAAACTGCGCCACAGCACCCGCGTCACGGGCTGCCTGTTTAATTATTTCGGGGTAGTCCTGGAAGGGCTGGTGGGCCGATAACATGTCATTGTAGGAGGAGACAATGGCCAGATTGGCCGAGCGATCAACCGCTAATGTAGATTTATCCTGCGGCCCGGAGGCCGCATAGGCATGGGCGATATTGCCGCAGGAAAGACGGGCGCGGGACACCCCCTGCTGTCGAGCGCCAGTGATTTTATCCAGATAATCATTTCGACTGGCCCGACTGCGCTCAATAATCCGCCCGGTAATTTCAGCAACTCTGGTATCCATTATTCAACCTTGACCTTCTGTGGCATAAAACAATCGATTATTGTAATTTAACTACATAAAGAGTTCTGATAACTCAAAGTGCAACGAGTACATTCCTCATTGGCCCGATGTGGCCCGTGTAAGCACGCCTCCAGGTTCCAGCTTATGACACCACAATTAGCCTGGCCTCCAAAGGAGATAGGTCCAGGGACAGGGATTCATTATCGTAGGGAAGGCTTTCAGAGATGGCCCCCTGGATACTACTCCACAAGGCATTCGCCTCTCCGTTTAGATCGGGGTATTCCAGCTTCTGGTTAACTGCAGACCCGGAAAAATTCAGGGCGCTGATTTGCCAGGCCTGGGTTCCACCTTCCGCTCTGGGAAGCTTGTTCACTAAAATCACCACCCCTTCGCTAGAAACAAAAGGCACAGCGACCAGCTCGCTTTGGGCAATTCCAAGGGAATCGCGGAGGGACAGCAGGGACTTCAGAAGATAAACAAAGGAATCCCGGTTCTCCAGCTGGTCAGGTAGACTGCCATAGAGCGATCGTGCTCTGGGAAGTCCCTGGATGGATCGATCCTCACTTTCCGCGATTCCCAACAGGTCATAACCGCCTCGGTTAATCCAGCGAGCATCATTATCGGCCGCGAGTTCTTTAACCGACGCCATGGGGATGGGTAAGGCTCCCACAAGATCCCACCCGGAAAGTACAAACACACCCGCTTGTAGAGCGTTATAGGCTGCGGCCAGCAGATGGATTTGCTTAATTTGCGCTATCTGCTCGGGCGTAATTTGGTTGAGGTCTGGAATCCCCAGGGTCGCCGCGATTAATCCCGGGAGGGTGGAACATACTCCCGGACTCATGGCAAAAGCCTGGTTATAGGGCGCATGATCGCCCGTGGTTTTTCGAATCACGGTTTGATGAATCTGCTCAAACAACCGATCACCCCGCTCTTGCGTCCCTTCGTAGTCAAACTCCCTGTCGCCATGGATTTTCAAATGGGTTGTTTCCAGCATCAGTTCATCATGGTTCTGCAAGCCATGTACCATTCTGATAGGTTGTATCCCGTATTCCAGCATTTGCCGCAACATCAACCTTAGCGGGCCCCCATCTCCCACGACCAGGGCATATAAATAGCCGGGGCGGGTGGTAAAGTCATAATTGAACTCCGGCCCGGACGACAAGGATTCCCTAAGCTTATCCAAATCTGTATTGAGTTCCTGGAAGCTAAAACCACCAAACTTACGGATCATCATGCCCAGCAGATCTGTTACCTGGGTTGACATCGGGTGACCCGCCAACCAGCCTTTCTCCCGGTCGGGACGGGCTTCAATACCCAGAAACATCGTGGCATCCAGGCGCAATCCCCTGGTGCCCAACACCTGCAGGGAATGAAGCAGGTCCGCGGTCAGCAGACGATGGGCTCCAAAGCTCGGATCTGACCAATTGAGGGACGGTTGTCCTTCTTTAAAGATATGCAAATAGGCCCAGCGGCGGTCTTGCCCATCGACACCCCGGACAATATCGGTAACGCTCCAACTACTTTCCTTGATTCCGGGACGTGCAAACACCTCCGCATCCAGGGGCCCTATTACTCCGTAACCCCTATGTTTGAGGGTTTCCGCCATAGACTGGGAGAGGTTCACACTGTCTTCTCCGGGTGGTATCGGGGGCAGAACAGGCCAGTCTTCGGGGTCAATTTCAATCATGGTGAAGAGGCCCGGAAACCCCGGGACATTCTGTTCTGCCAGGCGAAAGTCGGCGCCTTTTCCCGTATGACCGGGCACGAGATCACCAATAATGGTAATGCCATGTTGCCGTGCGGTGCTCACCATCTGTCGATATTGGGATTGGTCACCATAATTGGGATCGACACACTGTTCGATGCGATCAAAATTGCCATCAATACTCGGCCCGTAGTCTGTTCCAGTGATACTCCCCGACCGTTTCACCGGGCCGGTGTGGACTGCTTGAATGCCGATTTCCGAGAGTGTCTGATGGAGTAGAGGGGTGCCCAGAATTTCCAGGACTTTAGCACCCTGGCGCCCCATCAGAGAATCGGGATAAGCCGCAAACCAGACAGAACTCAGCTCAAGGGCATCTTCCGGTCGCGAGCGTCCATAGGCGTATTGCCATTGACTCGACTTTCCTGCAAAGGACTGGATCAAGGGCTCATACTTCAAAAGCATGGAGCGGCTTTTTAGCCATTCAATATGGCTTGAAAGCCCCGCTTGAGTCGGCGCTGCCGGGGTTTGGGAATTATTGCCCGTGGACACACGCGATAACAGTCGATTGATAAAGTTGGGAATCTCCATAATCTGACTTCCGATTTACGCTAGCCCACGCAGCCCGCATGACGGGGTGCCGGCAAAGGGTGCCCATATGCGCTGGCCGTACTCACGATGTTGACTCAGTCGCCGGAACGACATGCCCTTCATGATCTGTCTCCGGTATTTGATCGGTTGCTCGTTTAAACAGGTACAAAGTGAACATAACCAGGGTGATGGGTATCAGCGAGCAGTAGAAGGCCGTTTTACCGCCGTACAATTCAAACAAAGTACCGGTAATAATTGATCCGGTGGTACCGCCCAGCGCGGAAAATACGACAATCAGACCCGCCATCGGAGCGTGTTGTCGCTTCGGCAGAGCAGACAGTATCACCGAATTGATCGCAGGATATATCGGTGCGATAAATAGCCCGATCAGCGGAAACATAAACGCCGCCAGCGGGGCATCGGACAAACTGCTAATGGGCTGATCGCCAGGCGTCCCTACAAGGGGCAGAGTGACAAGCACTAAAGCTGCGGCCACCGCCAGACAGGTCACAAGAACCTTGAACCAATCCATCCTGCTAAAGACAATAGCCGCGATAAACCGGCCCAGAGCCGTTGAGGCCGCCAGAATACTGGCCATCTGGATGCTGAGCGATGGTGCGAGGTTGAGTATCTTGCTGTTGAAGGTCGGCAGCCAGGTCATGATGCTCTGTTCTATCATCACATAGAGAAATGCGCAGATGATGAAGATTAGCACAAGAGGTTTGATGCCCAGCCGCAGCATGTTAGCAAAGTCATCTGCAGGCGATATCGACGTGTCGGCATGAACCGCAGATTCATCCAAGCGCGTAAAGAACAGCAGGGCGAAGCCGAAAAAAGATAGCATTGACAGCACATAATATACGTTCAACCAACTGTGTGATCCCGGATTCTGATCATCGACAAAGGCGCTGAAAATGAAATAGCCCGACAACACGCCTATCATGAAGAAGGACTCGAGAAAATTCATCAGACTGACGTGTTCTTTCTTGCTGTCGGTAACCAGACCCAGAGAGGCAAATACCGAAATCTTGACCAGAGCAAAGCTAAAGCCGGTGACTGCGAACATCAGCTTTGTCATCCAGAAGACCGGGACTTGTGGCATTGCCAGGCAGACGGTGCCAACGAAGCCGAGCCCAATCAGCATCATACGCTTGTACCCGATACGGGCCATGAAAGAGGCTACCAGGAAGGATGTCAGTGCGACACCCAGGTCCTTGAACGCCTCCAGCACACTGGCCGAGGACTCACTGACATGATAGGTGTTCTGCACCTGGAAAATCACGGTACCTACGCTGTTCAGCAGGATCGCGAATATAAAGTAATTGATGAACAGCGAAAGTTTGATGGCCCAGAATTTCATCTGTGAGTTTCTCCGCGCCGTAAGGGCCTGGTCCGATTATGTCTCATCATCAGCACCTTGAACTCGCGGAGTGCTGTGCCAGATACCGATTAATTTTCCAATGATAATAGTCTTTGAGAAAAAGGTCCGGCGTTCAATCCCTTGAAGTATACCGGGCTACTCTTACAGCGCGCATGGTGACAGGGTTCCAAAACTCCACCCGGCCCTGCCAGGGGCAAGCATCAGAGACTATAGCTGATGCTGAACTGGAAGTTCTGCGGCATGATGAAACGGCCGTTGGGTGCCGCCGGATTTCGAGGATCTCCTTCTGTCAGGCCGTCTTCATCAGTGAGGTTCTGGGCCACAATTTGCAGCGAAAGCCGTTCGTTGTAATTGAAAATAACACCGAGATCCACGGTCTCGTAACCGTCCAGTGTTACCGTATTACCGTTGTCTGAGTAACGATCATCGACAGCCGAAATAGTTCCGTAAAACGTGGCAGACATGCCATTGTCGAACTGCATGTCGTAGCTGGGCGTCAGGCGCACCTGCCAGGGTGGCTGACGTTGCGCTTCGTTACCTTCGTTGTCCGGGCTCTCGGTGATTTCCGTTTCCTGGATTGTGGCGTTGACCTTGAGGGTAAAACCGCTTTCATGATACCAGGTTGCGTCCACCTCCAGGCCGTAGGCTTCATTGGTAAAGGTTTGCACCGGTCCACCCGGGACCGCGACAAAGGTGTCGCCCTCGATCTCGTTGTAAAAGAAAGTCACGTAGGCGGACAGCGTCTCGAAGCCGGCTTTGTATCCCAGTTCGTACTGGTCAACTTCCTTGATCAAATCATCTCCATTCTGGAATGCGCCGTAGTTGTCCCGAAAATCGTCGAAATACGGGAACTTGTAGCCCTTGCTATAGCGGGCAAAGACACCCTGGTCTGTACCAATATCCCAATTGGCGCCGAAGGTATAGGAGGTCTCATCCTCGTCGTACTTCACGAACTTGGTGATAACACCATCGAGTCCTTCATCGACACTGTAATCGACCTCGTGTCTCTCCTGACGGACACCGACATCCACTGCCAACTGATCCATCACACGGTAAGACACGGCGAGATACCCGGCGGTGGAGTCTGCATCGCCATCCGCATCGATATCGTAATTAAACCCGCCGGGGCAGCTGTCTATATCGGGGGCATTGCAGGCAATGCCGTCAATATGCTCGCCACCTCGCTCGACCACATAATAGTCCTGATTTCCCAGCGCCCACTTCTCGTCAACCGATGTCGATGCAACGTTGAATCCCACTGTCACATCGAGCTTGTCATAGCGGCCTGTCAAGGCCAGGTTGTTGGTGAAGGATTCAATCTCCTTGCGTACCTCCCAGATACCAAACTGCTGGATATATTCTTCGTCGCGAATATCCCGGCCGGTGATGGTCCCCGTCAGCGGGCCGATGACCACGGCGTTAGGATCCGTGTCGGGATCGGCCAGCAAATCACCGACGTTGACCGCGCCGCCTGAGGGCACGAGGCCGAGCGTATCCGCGTCGCCGGTGGTGTAATTGAGGGCATTGCTGATGGACCAGTGTTCATCGATTTCAAAATCAAAGTTAATGCCCGCAACCGAGCCATCCCAACCGCGCCCGTCTTCCAGGTCGGTAGAGCGTCTCTCCTGCTCACCCGCCGGTCCAACCAGTATCGTCCCCTTGCGGTTCAGGGTGCCAACCTGCGTATACTCGTTGTCATCCGCTTTAGGTGCATTCAGCGCACCGGGCAGATACCAGGTCCCCTTGTCGTCGGTAGTGCGGTAATAACCGCTTATGGTGCCACTATCCAGTTCCTTGGTGAGCTTGACCGTGAACTGATTGCCTTTCTCCGCCGTGTAACCAGCATCGCGGATACCGTCTGTAGCTTTCACATAACCGCCAATCATGTAGTAGAGGCCGTCGTCCAGCGGCCCGCTCATGACCGCATCGAAACGTTGCAGGTCATAGTCAGACGTGGTGTATTTGACGAGACCTTCAACTTCATCACCGCCCTCTTTGAGCAGGAAGTTGGTAGTCAGGCCCGGCTGGCCGTTATCCTGGATCGATTGTGGACCACCGCGAAGTCCCTCCATGCGCTCGACGGTTTCATCAATGCGAAACAGCGTGGTATTTTCCAGGAACGACAGTGTCGGTGGTGGATAGACCGGGGCGCCCTCCAATTGCAGGGTCAGGAATGGCGCGTCGCCACTGGCGGGAAAGCCCCGCACAAACACATTGGCCCCCGACACCCCACCGGAGCTTTCCACCCAGACCCCGGGTATGTTCCTCAGCAGGTCAGCGGTACTCTTCGGCGCAAAGCGGCGAATGTCCTCCGCAGTGACATTGGTGATTGCAAAGGTCGCGTCCAGCTTGCGCATTTCGCCACCGCCGGGCGTGCCCGTCACGATGACTTCCTCGAGTATTGCCTGCCGGGTTGAGGGCTCCTGCGCCAGGGCGACGGTAGGTATACAAAAAAGCACACTCTGAACGGCTATTGTCAGTTTTGATATTTTCATTGTATTTCCCCTGCTAGCTTAATGTTGGACTTATATGGGTGAGCGGCAACATTCACTGCAACAGATTTCAGCATACAATGAAATGCATTGCAATAATCAATGCAACGCATTTCAATACTTTTTTGCAATGCATTTCATTTCTCCTTATACTGAATCGGAATTAGCATGGCCGCCGGGTAGTGGTAATCGACTCAACTAATTAAGAAGCAAACGCCGGCAAAGGGAGGGTACTGGCCAAACCCCGGCAAGGAGTAAAAAGCTAGTGACTAAAAGGCGTGCCATTACAATGGACGATATCGCCGCGCTGGCGAAAGTATCCAAACCCACGGTGTCGCGGGCACTCGGCAATAGCCCGCTGGTCAATGCCAAAACCCGTGAGCACATTCTGGCAGTAGCTCGCCAGCAGGGCTACGCGGTCAATCGCAATGCACAAAAACTACGTCACAAGCGCAGCAACACCATCGCGGTATCGATCGATTTTCAATCACACCAAAAAAATCATGTTTCGGACCCGTTCATCTTCGAGCTGCTCGCCGGGGTATCCGAAGCGCTGGGTGATCTGAATCAGGACTTGCTGCTTACCGCGCCCACCCACAATGACCGGGAATCTTTCCAGCAGTTGCTGCTGTCACGCGGCGTGGACGGCTTTATCTTCCTCGGCCAGGGTCACCGCGAGAGCATGATCGAGGAATTGGCCGCTACCGGCGCCCCACTCGTCGCCTGGGGTGCGCGCCGAAATAAAACCAAATACTGTGTGGTGGGAAGCGACAATTTTCTCGGAGGACAGCTGGCTGGTAGCTATTTTCTCGAGCAGGGTCGCCGCAACTTCCTGTTATACGGTGACACCTCCCACAGTGAGTTCTACTGGCGCCGCAAGGGCCTGCAGTCCGCTGTAGACGAGTGCGAGGATCAGGTGACACTGGGCGACCTGGTGCTGAACAATTTCTCCTATGAGTCGGCATTTGAGGCCGCGAAAAAATACATCGCCAGTGTAAATACTCCGCCGGATGCGGTGTTCGCACACGGCGACACCGCGGCGATGGCATTCGTTCGTGCATTCACCGACATGGGGTTGAGCATTCCGGGCGATGTTTCAGTCGTTGGCTACAACGATATTCCGACGGCCGGGTATATAACCCCCCCACTCACCACCATAAGGCAGGATACCCATAACGCCGGAGTGTTGCTGGTCAATAAGTTGATGAAAATTATCGATGGCAAGCGAGTTCGCTCCGATACAATCAAGACTGAGCTAATCGTCAGGGAGACTTGAATCATAGCCAGGTCTCGTCGGCGGATACCGCTGCCCCACCCCAATTCACGGCATCGAGGGCACTGGGATTATACGCCCATGTTATGAAGTTGATCATTCCGTCGAGCCAAACAAAAAGTTTCAGCTCATGTCTTTAAGCCGCGATCTCAGCTTTGTTCAGGAGGTACAACAAGTCGCGGTACTCCTGTGCATGGTGAATTGTTAATTTACGAATAGATTCAGGCGGTTAGATCTTGCCAGCACAGTCCGCAGGCATGTACCGACCAACCTCTCGCCCGGCACACGATTGCCAGCTCCGGCGGGCTCCGCTATAGTTAAGATTCTATTAGGTTCTTACAGAAT
>SMVA01453548.1_pt1 | contig 28721 bp, 28 predicted proteins | sample 2456451 | NCBI WGS metagenome assembly SMVA01 (sample SAMN11095933, study PRJNA526329) | marine sediment metagenome | biome: Marine sediment; feature: Surficial sediment; material: Deep marine sediment; isolation source: Hadal surficial sediment | place: Pacific Ocean | collected 2014-05 | depth... | reverse complement strand
CGCACACCCTGTAAGGGCGCAAGACCCTCGACGCGTCGTCTGGCGTCTCGCTAGGTGGTTGCTGCCTAGAGCTTGTTCTGAGTCAGCCCGCCCTTTAACACGACCGTCTTGAAATCGTGCTCATTCAATATGAAGGCCGCCGCTGAGCTGCGCCGGCCCGTGTCACAACAGACGACGTATTTCGTGCCGAGATCCAGCGTATTGAGCTTCAGACGAAGAAAGTACAATGGTACGTTCACGGCACCCTCCTCGTGAAAGGCCTCGAACTCACTCGGCAGGCGTACATCGAGCCACTGACCGCCGTCGGCGACGACCTTCTCCGCGTCATCGCGATTCAACCACTCGAGCAGCGGCTCCTCCAGCAGGGTCTGAAAGTCATCTTTCGCCAGACGCATCAGGGTTCCGTCGGTCTTCATGGTGATCGTCGCGTTGCGCTTCGCCTCAGAAATCAACGCTTCCTCGCCGAACGTGTCCCCGACGGCCAGCTGAGCCAGTTGGATGCCGTCCTTGTTCAGCGGCGTCTCACGCGTGACCAAGCAACCGCCACGAGTAATGATATAGAAATAGTCGCCGGGATCGCCCTGCTTGATGACGACGTCTCCGGCACTATAGCTAACCTCTTTTAAGCGCATGAAAATCGCCTGAATATTCGCCGGCGGTATCTTGTGGAAGGCTCTGATTTGGAGGAGGGTGGTCATCCAATCGTCGTTGTCGTTGTCGCCCGGTTCGCCCTGGCCCTCGTCGACTGCATACGAGCCGGTCTGATCCCAAGTCAGCATCACATCCAGAAGTTCGCTGTCTATTTTGATAAACCGAACGACCCCCGCCGCGACGGCTGTCTGAGTGCGAGGCAGCGTGGGCGCGACCGCGTGACGTGCCGCAGCCGTCCCGCCCGTCACGGTGCGGACGACCTCGTCGCCTTCTCGGAGCTCTATCGTCCCGGACAATACATAGAGCGCATACTTTTCCGTATCACCCTCGCTGAACAGCGTCCGGCCGTGCTGGGTCCGCTCTAATTTAATCTTCTTGAGCAACGCGTGGAGGTTATCCGTCTTCAGCCCGTCCAATGGCGAGAAGGCCTTGAGTTGTTCAATGTCTAGTTTTTTGGCCATCGCGTGTGCGCTTGATTACCCTGTCCGGGATGAGCTCCAGCCTGGGAAGCGTCGGAGTCTAGCATAGCGTCCCCGGGCCAAGACATGGCTTACATCACTATTCCGCAGCCAATTTTCGCCAGCCTGGTCGAGGCGTGAATTGTGTTCCAAAGCGCTCGGCTAGAGACTCGAGCTTTGCGATGACGTCTTCGACTCCACGCTCGACCGCATAGCGAATCGGTCCGCCAGTGAACGGCGCAAACCCGATTCCGAAAATCACCCCCGCGTCCAGCAAATCGAGATCATCGACGACGCCGTCTTCATAACAAGCCATGGCTTCGTTGACGAGCGCGAGAATCAGCCGATCCTGTAGATCCAGCGTCGGCTGGTCAAACTGTGATGCCTTTTGCGGCCGATTATTCTTGAACGCGTAAAAACCTCTGCCCGTCTTCGCCCCGAGCTCACCGGCGTCTACCTTGTCGCGCAGAATCTTGGGAACGTCCGAACCCAGGATCTCGGTGACATGCAGCGCGATGTCCAAACCGACGCGGTCCGCCAGTTCCACCGGTCCCGTCGGCATACCGAAGTTTTTCGCGGCTTGATCGATCGTCTCGATCGAAATGCCTGCTTCGTGCGCGCGGATCGCCTCCAGCATGTAGGGCATCAGAATTCGATTCACGACGAACCCCGGCGCGCTTCGACAAGGCAACGGTAACTTGCCAATCTGAGTCACGAACGACATCGCCCGGTGCAGCACGGCCTCGTCGGTGTCCACACCCCGGATGACCTCGACGAGCGGTAAGCGGGATACCGGATTGAAGAAATGCAAGCCGACGAACCGTCCCGGGTTAGCCAGGCCGGCCGCAATCTCCTCGATCCTGATACTCGACGTGTTACTCGCGAGGATGGCGTTCTCGGAAACCTCGGACTCCACTTTTTGAAAGTAGGCTTGCTTGGCCTCGAGCTGCTCGACAATAGCCTCGATGACCACGTCGGCCGTGCCGATCTGCTCGGCGTCAAGATCAACCGTCAAGCGTTTCTCCGCCGCAGCGGCTTCCCCGGGTGCCCGTAAGCGGCGCTTGAAGAATTTTTTCGCCCGCTCGAGCGCAGGCTCGACATATTCCATCGCCCGATCCTCGAGCGTGACGGCGAGACCACGCATGGCGCACCAACTCGCGATATCACCGCCCATCACGCCGGCGCCGACGACATGCACGCGTTCCACGCCGCCTTGTTTCGGCGCGAGATTCCGCAGACGCTCCCGGAGAAAGTGAACTCGGACGAGATTCCTGCACGTGCTGGTGACGAGTAACTCGCCGATCGACTTTGCCTCCGCCTTGAAGGCATCCGGGCCACTCGCCCCGTAACGCTGCCACAGATCGATGATGGCGTTGGGTGCGGGGTAATGCGCCGGGTTGGCGCGGCGTCGAACGCGTGACCGGATGCTGCGTGCAAGCCACGGCCGTGCCGGCGCGAGATTCAACACACGCAGATACCACGGCGGCCGGTGCAGCCGCGGCCGTGCCTTGAGAATAGAGGCGGCAGCCGCGTCCAGAGCATCGGCGTCGACGACGCGATCGACCAGCCCCATCTTAAGAGCCTCGACGGGCGAGACGGATCGGCCGCTCAATATCAGATCCAGTGCGAGCGGCGCACCCAGCAGTTGTACGGCCCTGACCGAGCCGCCGAAGCCAGGATGAATTCCCAGCTGCACCTCCGGCAGACCCAGGCAACGCTCATAGCTCTCGACAGCGACGCGATAATCGCACGCGAGTGCGAGTTCCAGGCCGCCGCCCAGAGCGAAGCCGTTAATCGCTGCAACGGTAGGGCAGGGCAGATCCGCCACCTGTTGACACAACTCCTGCCCTCGAACCGCTGATGCGGCGGCCTGCTCCGCGTTCTCCAGAGACCGAAATTCACTGATATCCGCGCCGGCGATGAAACCCGATGCTTTCGCTGAACCGATGACCAGGCCGTCGGGTGGTTCCGCCGAGAGATGACTCAACTCCGCTGCCAGTTCCCGGATGGTGTCCTGAGATAACGCATTCGCCGAGCTATCTTGCTTGTCGAACGACAACCAGCACACACCATCGGCGTCCGTATGCCTGCGCCAGTGCCGGGAGGTCGGGGCCGATGTTGCCATGAGTCTCTCTATGCGGCTACCAGCGACTGGCCGTCTATCTCGAAATCACAGATCAGAGGAAGATGATCTGAGAGCTTTACCTGGGGGATGAAGAAATCCGTCACACGGACTCCGTCGCCGTACAAAACAAAATCCAATTCCTTGCGTGGAGACCGGCTCGGATAAGACGGTTGACTGTCGACGTTGGCACTCCGCAAGCCCGCAGCTTTCATGAAGAGGTAAATCTCGTGCTCGCCCCAGAAGGCGTTGAAATCTCCGGCGACGACGACCGGCTTGTTTGACGCAACGACGAGATCGTATAAATGGCGGAGTTGAGCCTGTCGATGACGGTACTTCAGTGACAGGTGCACAAGGAAGACCGCGCAGTTCTCCAGCTCGAGTTCGATGATCAGCCGCTTGATGCCCGTGTCGAAGTAGTGGAACCGTTCACCGTGAACATGGGGAGCGGATAAAAACGCATTGCCTTGTTTGCGGACAATCGGCAATCGATGGTTGATCGACGACTCCGCATACTTACATTGGTAGGCTGAGTAATGGCCCATCGCCTGCGCAATCGCTTCAGCCTGATTGACCCAACGGCTGCGAATGGAACCGGTATCGACTTCGACCAGCCCCACGATATCCGGGTTCTGCCCTTTGATGAACTCGGTGATTCGCTCGAGGTTATGGCGATTGCCTAGCAGGTAGGCGGCTCCCGGCACGGGCCAGTGCATGGCCGGCCCAAGGCCCAGGCCATAGCGGATGTTGTACAGGAGCAGTCTCATTCCGGCTAGTGTACCCAACTACCTACCCGATCGTTGCAAAAATCGGTGCCTCGCAGTAGGGTCGTCACATAGGCTGACGCAAGGCTGAAATCATGTCAGAAGAAGACCCCATCCGAATCTACGTAACGCACACTTTTTCAGATCACCCCGATCACGCCCGGGTATTCGAGTACCTGGAGAGCGCGACTAATTTTTTCTACAAAAACTGCAGCGACCCGAGCCAGCTTCCCGCGTCGGGAGACGCGGATGCGGTTCGAGAGGAGTTGCGCAAGCAGATTCAATCTGCGGAGATCATGCTGGTACCGGGCGGGATGTATGAAGAACATTATGACTCCCTGAAGTTTCAAATGACTACGGCCAAGACAGGCGGCGTCCCGATCGTTGCATTGGAACTGTTCGGAGGCGTCGGAGAAGTGCACCGTGATGTTACCGAACGGGTCCTTGCGACGGTCGGCTGGAACGAACGGGAGATCGTCGACGCGATCAAGCAATACGGGCGTGGTGAGGATACGACCCGGTACGAGACGATCGAGTTCGAGATGCCCTAGCGAGCGAACGATCGTGCGCTCACTGGCAGTCCCACTCCTTATTGTCATTGCAGGCTGCGCGACGACCTCAACGGAGAGAGATCAGGCTGTCATCCGGACAGCATGTGACCAACGCGCAGACTGCTTCTATCAGCGGGCTGTTCGCGATTTCAAGGTGCTGGACAATACGACCTTGGTCGTCTTCGTCGGCAGCGAGCGCTGCCCGTACCGGGTCACGGTAGACGGATTCTTCTGCAATCTGCAAATGTCGGCCTTCATCAGCTTCCGCGACTTCGACGGCCGTATCTGCAACCTCGATCGCTCCTATATCGTGGCCGGGCCGTTTACCCGTGAAGACGAGACGTGTCAGATCCGGGCAGTCGAGCCGCTGAACGACGATGAGCTGTTGGAGACGTATGCCGCCTACCGGATCGTGGAGCCATTACCGCCGATCGGCTCGGGAGAACTGGAAGTCGTTGAGACGACCGGAGAACAAACCGCCGAGCCTGCGATAGAGGAACTCCCGGCATCACCGGATCCCGTGCCCGCCACGACGGCTACCGACAGCGGTTAGTAGCCCGCGTCGTCAAGCGTTCGTACAGGGCGGCGCGACAGCCGCTAGGGTGCGCAGCCGGGACGCCGGCCGCCTTCGAGTGCCTCGTTGTACGCGATCAAGGCCGGCGTCATCGAACGAACGAGATCGGCCATTCGCCTGTCGTCCGACGGATGCGTCGACAGAAACTCCGCAGGCGCCCCCTGGCCTAACTGCGACATGTTTCTCCACAGATAGAGACTCGAGCGCGGGTCGTAGCCCGCCCGGGCCATGTACCCGAGACCGACACGGTCCGCCTCGCTCTCTTGTCCACGGTCGTACGGCAGTCCGACGGCGATATCGACCGCGTCCGATACGGTCTGACCCCAACCGGTTGCCGACGTGCCGATCAACTTGGCCCAGTCGGTCAAAGCTCCCTTTCTGGCGCGTTCCATGACGTGATTTTCCGTCAGGTGAGCGATCTCATGGCCGATGACGGTAGCGAACGCGTCCGGCGTGTCCGCAGCCTTGAAGATCCCGGTATACACGCCGATCTTCCCGCCCGGCATCGCGAACGCGTTGGTGGCTTCATTGTCAAAAACGATGATTTCCCAGTCCATACTGGCGTAGGGTTCCTCGAGCACGGCGATGATGCTGTTGGAGACACATTCGACGAAGGCCTGCACGCGCGGGTCTGCCGGCCTTGGCATCGACCGCTTCATCGTCAGCCATTGCAGACGCGACTCACGTTCGACTTCCTTCTGCGAGGTCCACAGCGCCTGGGCGCTGCCCATCGCCAGGAACGCCACACATGCCGTCGCGAACGTGAGAATCGATCGAGCTACTAAGTGGTTCTGCCGCATTACCGTCCCCGTAAGTCCGATTCCATGAGCCGTTTGATTGCCTGAAACCCAAGAGGTTCGCACTAATTGATCGCTCGAAACCATAACACACACGACCCAGGCACGGCCGCCACGTGCGCCAAAGATCCGGCCATTGGACCCTAGCGTGCGGCGCGCCGGACGGTTGACAGCGGCCTGGACGGCCGTAGAGACGTAAAAGACCCTTCAACCAGCAACTTACAGCGGTTTTCTAGACTCGAGCTCACGATCGATCCGTCAATATCCTGCGAACTAAGTGCGCATAATATATATTATGTTAAATTCGATGCCCGATGGCGGTCATCGGGCCAAAATGGAGCCGCCGTTCCCGAATCCTCGGCACTTCGCCCATTCGCCTAATCTCGCTCTGCCCCCCCGATTTGTGATGTCAGTCAATGTTTGCAGGCGGGTTTCTGCTCATTATGCCCGTACTGCATACCAATCCTGCCCGTCTGGGAACGCGGCAGTCGCGATGCCATACCGGCCGCGGGTAACGTTAGGGATGACGAGTTATGAGACAACTGCAACTCTTTTTGGCCGTTTCGGTTTCACTGTTTGCTGCGGGCTGCGCCGACGACGACTTCTCGCTAGTTGACCCTTCCGGGGGCGCCACCAGTGGCGGCGGCGGCACCGGCGACACCGGCGGCGGTGGTACCGCTCCGGTCCCCGCGATCGTCGATATGGGTAACGGCACCGGCACATCATTCGTGCCGGACGCGATCGCGATCGCGGTCCCCACCCTGTCATCGGGGGGCAGCACCGCCCTGGACATCAGCCTCGTCGATACAGCGGCGAGCAACACCCTGTATAGCGCGGAAGTCGTAGACGTGACCTACACGTCACTGTGCCTGGCCGCGGGCACGGCCGACATCCGCGTACTCGGCGTATCGACCAATCCCGTTTCGTCCGGAACCGGCTTCGTACAGGCGACCTACGTCGCGACGGGCTGCAGCGGCCCCGACGTGCTCACGGCCACGACGCAGCTCGCGTCCGGCGGGACGCTCCAGGCCATGGGTACGGTGACGGTCGTCGCCTCCGGCGCCGGCTCTATCTCTTTCATCTCCGCAACGCCGCAACTGATCGGTCTGCAGGGCACCGGCGGGTTGGGTTTCGACGAGACGTCCACGGTCGTCTTCAAGGTCGTTGATTCCGGCGGCGCGGCCGTGGTCGGCGCCGATGTGAATTTCTCCCTAAGCACCGCCGTCGGCGGCATAACGCTGGCACCCGCTACGTCCACCAGCGACAGCGCGGGCGAGGTACAAACCGTCGTGACGTCGGGAACCGTAGCCACTTCCGTGCGAGTGACGGCCGACGTGGTCGGCGCGGCACCCGCCATCGGCACGCAGTCGAGCGTGCTCGTCGTATCTACCGGGCTGCCGGATCAGGACAGCTTTTCCTGGGCCGTCGCCTGCCCGAATGTCGAGGCGTGGGGTTACGACGGCGTCGAGAATACCGTCACCGTCATCCTATCGGACCGGTTCCAGAATCCGGTGCCCGATGGCACGGCCGTTTCTTTTACAGCCGAGGGCGGCAGCATCCAGTCGAATTGCCAGACGATGACCACGGGCACTCAGTCCGGTACCTGCAGCGTGACCTGGACCAGCTCCAACCCGCGGCCGGCGGACGGGCGCGTCTCGCTGCTGGCGACAGCGATCGGCGAGGAGAGTTTCGTCGATGTCAACGGTAACGGCCTGTTCGACGATCCGGATAGCTTCACGGACCTCCCGGAGGCCTTCCGTGACGAGAACGAGAACCTGATACACGACGGCGGCGAGTTTTTCCTGGACTTCGATGGCAACTTCATCTACGGCACGGGCGATACGTTGTTCAACGGGCTGCTGTGCCAGGACACCACCGGTCGGTGCAGCACGTCGGAGACCACCGGCATCGGTGCCAGCGGACTCATCATCATGTCCGGGAGCACGGCCTTTATCACCGACAACTTAGGGGTCGGTGATCTGGTGCTGCCGGCGCTTGGCACGAATACCGTGACCTTCACGATCGGCGATCTGCACAACCAGCCGATGCCAGGCGGCACGACCGTCAAGTTCTCGACCGGCAACGGTAAGATTATCGGCCCGTCGGAATATATCGTCGGGTGTACGTCGTTCGACGGTCCATTGAATTACACGTTTGTCGTCGAGGCCGACACGACGCCCAGCTCCAGTGCCGGAGTTCTCGAAGTCTCTACCGATGGTCCCGGCGTCGGCACCGGCGGCGGTACGACCACGGTCTACTTCATCACCGTCACCGATTGACACGGGTCCGGCCCGGTACGACGACCCGGAGGATCTGGACGAATCTGGACCGCCGCTAGTCGGCGCCTTCTCGCTGCGGGCCGTTTCCCGTACGCTCACGCCCCATGTCAGCCTTCATCCGCTTCGACGAGGTCTCGCTGGCCTTCGGCGACCAGGTCATCCTCCGTCGGGCATCCTTCCAGATCGGCGATGCGGAGCGCGTCTGCCTGATCGGTCGCAACGGCGCCGGTAAATCGTCGACACTGGCGCTGCTGACGGGCGAGCTGACCCCCGACGAGGGCGAGATCGACCGCCCGATCTCGTTGCGCATCGGGGCGCTCGATCAGGCGCTGGCGGAAGGCTCGGAACAACGGGTCCGGGATTGCGTTGCGGACGGCCTGCGCGCGCATTCGCAGCACATCGAGGCCTATCAGAGACTCGCCGCCGACCGATCCCCGAGCGCGGCGACGCTCCGGGAGATGGACACGCTGGAACGGGCCATCGAGGCCGGGGGCGGCTGGTCCATCGATACGCAAGTGGATTCCATCATCACCGAGTTGGCACTCCCCGCCGAACAGAAGATGAATGAACTGTCCGGCGGCTGGCGCCGGCGGGTGGCCCTGGCGCAGGCGATGGTGGCGAACCCGGACCTGTTGCTCCTGGATGAGCCCACCAATCATCTCGACATCAGCACGATCGAGTGGCTGGAGCGCGAGGTCCGGCACTTTCCCGGTGCCGTGCTGTTCATTACGCACGATCGCGGCTTCGTCGAACGGATCGCGACTCGCATCGTCGAGATCGACCGCGGACAACTGCGTAGCTGGCCGGGCGGCTATCGCGATTACGTCCGGCAGAAAGCACAGGCCGACATCGAAGAAGACCGTCGCAACGCGCTGTTCGACAAGAAGCTTGCGGAGGAAGAAGTGTGGATTCGCCGGGGAATCAAGGCCAGGGAAAGCAGGAACGAGGGACGTATCCGGGCGCTGGAGCTGATGCGCGAGGAGCGCGCCGAGCGGATCCCCCGCCCCCGCAGCGCGCGGATTCACATCAACGAGTCGGATCGCCTTTCCGGGCGCAAAGTCATCGAGGCACGCAACGTCTCGCACGGGTACGGCGATACCAAGCTGCTCGATGGCTTCTCCCTGCGCGTTATGCGCGGCGAACGAATCGGCATCATCGGCAACAATGGCGTGGGCAAGACCACCCTACTCCGCATCCTGCTCGGCGAACTGAAACCGGATTCAGGCTCCGTCAAGCTTGGGACCAATCTCGAGATCGCCTACTTCGATCAGCTCCGGCGAGAACTGGACACGAGCAGAACCGTGGCGGAGATCGTCGGTGAAGGCCGTGACTACATCCAGATGTTCGGCAAGAAAAAACACATCGTCGGCTATCTCACCGACTTCCTTTTTTCTGCCAAGCGCGCGATGACCCGCGTCGCGGCGCTGTCGGGCGGTGAGCGCAATCGTGTGCTCCTGGCGAAGCTGTTCACCCGGCCCACCAATCTCCTGGTGCTGGATGAACCGACCAACGACCTGGACGTGGAAACGCTGGAGGCGCTCGAAACACGGCTGGTCGCGTTCGGCGGCACACTGATCGTCGTCAGTCACGATCGCCACTTCCTCGATCGGGTCGTCACGAGTACGTTGGTCTTCGAGGGCGACGGCTCGGTGAAACGTTATGCCGGCGGTTATTCCGATTGGGTCCGGCTGCGTCACACGCTGGCGGCGCCCGATGAGCGGAAAGGCGCGCGGCCGCCCGACCGGACCGAACCGGCACTCAGCGAGACGGCGAAGCCGCGCCGTGCCAAAAAGCTCTCGTACAAACTCCAACGCGAGCTGGACTCACTGCCCGACAAGATCGATCGGATGGAGCGCGAGATCGCCAGCAAGCAGGAAGAGATCAGCGCGCCGGACTTCTACACGCAGCCCCACGAAGAGGTCAGAGATCGATTGCACGATCTCGCCATCATGCAGCGCGACCTGGAGGCCGTCATCGACCGCTGGACAGAACTCGAAAACCAGGTACCTGCCCGACCGAACGTCGACACGAAGACCCATACGGACGGGCGTGATGGTTGATGCCGCCCGTTAGCCTCTGGCGTCAACGTTGAATAAAAGCGATGTGGGTAAGGCGCAGGGCGGCATGGACTATCACGGCCGTCGATATCGGTCTTCGTAGGCAGCTCGCGACGCGTTTAGTCGGGGTCGGGCGCGTCCAGGAAGTCGATGTCCGACGACAGGCGCGGTTCTCGTGTTCGCTGCAATTCATCGGCGCGATGGACCGTGTCGTCACCGAAGCGCTGTGCGATCTCGTCTAGCGTGACTTCGAGGCGGCGCTGTCGCTCGCTGTCCCCGAGCAGCCCCAACTGCTGCGGATTCTTGCGGCCGAGCAGATCGAAAGCCGCCATGCCGACGAGTCGAAACGGCCCGGGATTGTCGAATTGCTGCAGAAGATCCGCACCGGCCAAGTAGAGGGTGTCCGCCACGTCACTCGGTTCGTCGAGCGAACATTGCCGAGTCAGGAGGCGAAATTCGCTGGTCTTGAGCTTGACGCGCACCCCCCGCGCCACCAGGCCGGCTCGCCGCAGCCGCTTGCCGATCTTATCTGCGGAGTGCCGCAGATGCGTCTTGATGTCCTCCCTGCTCGTCACATCTTCGTGTAGCGTCCGCTCCGCGCCGATACTCTTGGCCTCTCGGCGGCTCAAGACCGGACGCGCGTCACGCGCGTGGGCGAGTTCATGGAACCGCGCGCCGACGCTCCCGAGTTGCTCAACCAGATACGCGCTGTCGGCCACGGCGACGTCACCGATCGTCTGAAGGCCCAACTCTCGCAACTTCGCCTGCGTTTTCGAGCCGGCACCCCAGAGGCGCGCGACCGATTGTGGCGCCAGCCACGCCCGCGCGTCTTCGGGTGCCACGACGGTTAATCCGTCCGGCTTCCGGTGGGCGCTGGCCACTTTCGCCACGTACTTCGTTCCGGACAACCCGACCGAGACGGTCAAGCCGCCGGTCGCTTCGCGCACCGCGTCTTTCAGCCGCCGCCCCATCGACGCCGGCGGCCCGAAGATGTCTTCTGCCCCGCTCATCTCCAGGAACGCCTCGTCCAGACTGAGCGGCTCCACGTCGGGAGAGAAATCGGCGAACACTTTCATGATCGACACGGACACTTCCTCGTATCGATCGAAACGCGGCGGAACAATGACCGCGTCCGGGCAGCGCATCATGGCCCGGGCCATCGGCATCGCGCTGCCGACGCCGAACGGGCGCGCCTCATAGCTCGCGGTCAGCACGACACTGCGGCGGCTCTTCGAACCGATCAGGACCGGCCGACCGCGCAGGGCGGGGTCATCCAACTGCTCGACGGCGGCGTAGAACGCATCCATGTCCGCGTGAGCGACGATACGTTCCCAGCTGCGGCGTGAAGGACTCAACCACCTCTCCTCAGGGCTATCTCGTCAGAGCGGTAGCGGCTCGTATCCGTCCGGCGGCCACCAGGCGGAAAAATCTTCGGGCTCGGGGAGATCAAGTTCCGCCGCGGTCCGGGCCCCCGGGATATTCAGCTTCTCGAACGCGTCCGCCGAGATCACCTCGAGCTGCGCGGCTCGCCGGTCCGCGGCTTCGCCGACCAGCACGTCGATGACGAAGTTGCGTTGTTCGACCATCGTGCGAAACCGCTCCGAGGCGACCGCGGCCAGAAACGCACTCTGCAACTCCCGAATAATCTCGATCGGCGTATCGCGCCGAATGCCGATGTCGTAAGTACCGTTCGGCGGCAGTTCATCCTCGATGCCGGGAATAAAGTTGGCGAGCGTCGGCATCACGTTGCCGCCGGCGGTCACGATGTCTTCCGGACTCGTCTGCTGCAACGTGACCAGCTGGCCGGCATCGACGAACTGCATGTGTTCGTGTACGCCGCCGCCCGCGATATCGACCTCGCCGTTCAACCCGGCGAGCGTCGCCGTCTGGCCGCCGCTATACGGAACATATTTCAGCTCGATGCCGGCCGCCTCGGCCACCGAAGCGGCCATCTCGTGCCAGAGACCGCCCGTCCCCGACGTCGAAATCGTAATTTTACCGGGATCGGCCTTCGCGGCGGCTACCACATCGGTGAAGGTCTTGAACGGCGAATCGGGACGCACCGACCAGCTCGCGAGGTTCGTGCCTGCCTGCATGTAATACCAGTCCGTCCACGAACGCGAGTGACCGTCGCCGCTGATCCGCGCGAATTTGCCGAAGCTCGAAGAGCCAAGCAGCGTGTAGCCGTCGTTACGCTTGTTCAAGACGTAACTGGTCGCCAAGGAGCCTGCCGCCCCCGGTCGGTTGATGACGTTGATTCGCCAACCCATCGACTCCGACATCTCGGCGGCAAGGGTTCGCAACACGACATCGGTACCGCCGCCTGCTCCGTACATGACGACCAGCGTGATCGGGCGTTCCGGCCACTGCGCGACGGCCGGTGTCATGCCGAACGCCGTCGCGACCAGCGCTAGACAGACGAGGACTGAGCTCGAGTATTTCATCGGTATGGCCACGATCCCGTGTACGGAGCTTCGGTACTATACCTGCCCGGTCACCGCCTCGCACCGAACCGGCAAAGTGGACTTGGGCAGGCCGTTTCAGCAGAATACGCCGGTCTACCGGTTCGTCGTGACACGGTAAGAGGAAGCCCGCCCGGTGCCTGGCTTCTCCAACAAGAACACCGTGACACCTCGCTCCGTCCAACCGCCCGGTGGCCACGAGGGAACAACCATGGCAGAGCCCGAATACAAGAGCCATCTCATGCCCCAGACGCTGTCGGAAAAACTCTACCTGGCGTGGTTCGTGGTCTGTTTCCTGATGGTCTACGTCGGCACGTGGGCCGTGAACAAGCCGATTCCGATTCTCGGCATGCCACTCGTCTACGTCTGGTGCAGCGGCTGGGGCATCGTCTGGCTGGGCGGCTGCTGGTATCTGGGCACCCGGATTGCCCGGGAAGACGCCGAGCTAAGGGGAGAATGACAAATGTTCTCTGAATCGTGGCACTACACGGTCTTAATCGTCATCGCTTACGCGCTGCTGATCCTTTGGCTGGGCACCGGGCGTTGGACCCGGATGGGCAACGTCCGGATGGACGACTACTTCAAGGTCGCGCCCGGCTTCGGCTTCATCGTCCTCTATCTCGGTATCGCCGGTGGTTTCCATACGGCCTTCGCGATTCCGGGCTCGATGGGCTTCTACCACGCGCACGGCGTCGCGTTCGCGGCCAACGTGCTGTGGACCGTCTTCACGCCGCTGGCCATGATCTACTTTATCGGCTCGAGAATTACCTGCCTGGGCCGAAAATTTAACTACATCACACCGGCCGACATGCTCGTCGATTATTTCGGCGAGGGAAAATTCAGGGCCTTCATCGCCCTCTATACCCTCTCCTGCTGTATCCCGCTGATGACGGCCAACATTACCGGGCCGGCGCGGTTGCTATCCAGCGGAACCGAAGGCCATATTTCATACTTCGGTGCGCTATCGATCATGGGTGTCATGGTCATGATCTATGTGACATCCAGCGGCCTGCGCGGCGTGACCTGGACGACGGTCGCGCAGGCGATCTGGATGTTCGTCGCGGTCTGGGCCGCGGCGTTCTGGTGTCTGACGCTGATCGACGGCAACCTGCTGACGCTGTTCAACCGGATCCAGGAACTCGAACCGGCGCTGCTGACATTACCCGGACCGCAGGGGCTCGCCACGCCGCAGTGGTGGGTGACGTGGCCCGTGTTCGGCATCGCGTTGTACTGGGCGATCCTGCCGCGCGGCTTCATGTTCTTCTACTCCGCACGGGACGTGGCGACGACGAAAAAGATCGGCCTGACCGTCGGCTTCTATCTGATGGCCCTCTACCTGCCCGCGATGGTGATCGGCTTTACGGCATTTTACTTCTACCCGGAGTTGACGGGCTCCGGTGCCGACACATCGTTTCCACGATTGCTCGCCGAACACGCGCCCATCTGGTTCGCCGGCATAATCGTCGCGGGTGGACTGGCCGCCGGTATGTCGTCGTTGGATGCGGATACGAATGCCAATTCCGCGATGCTGACCAAGGATGTCTACGCGTCGTTCATCAAGAAGGACGCGACCGATCGACACTACATCTCGGTCGGCCGCGGATTCGTGGTCTTCCTCGTGGCGATTACCGTAGCGGCCGCCTCCTATGACTGGGGGCTCGTCGTCGTGATGATCGGCGTGACGGCTTCGATGATCACGCAACTGCTGCCCGCCGTCATCGCCGTAACGGTACCGATGAAACGCGTCTGGTTCACGAAGGCCGGCATCACGGCGGGAATCGTCGCCGGGCTCGGCGCGTCGCTGCTGACCCGCTTCTACGGAGCCGAGATACTGCCATCGGTCGTGCGGTTCGATCCGTCGTTCTGGGGCTTCGTCGTCAACGTTCCGGTCGCGCTGCTCGTCAGCCGCGTCACGACTGCGCCGGACGCGGCCGCCGTGGCCCGGATCCGCGCCGCATTGGACGATGAGTTTCGTCCGAACAGGAAAGCCGCCGCCCCCTAGGGCTCTACTCCGGCCCGATCCAGCGCGACGGCGGCCGGCGAGCGCCGCCGCCGACCGCCAGGGCCGGTTCTGCCGGGGAAATTATGTCCGATCCCGCCCCGATGGATAGCGCGGAGGCTTCCAGATCAGTTTATAATAGTCTGTTGCGTCGACAGTAATGATTTGATTTCCCGAGGATTTTTAAAAATGAGCGACCAGCCATGGAAAAGCGATAACTGGTTCAGCAGCGCCTGGAACTTCCACGAAGAAGTCACCAAGGAGCTGAACTTCGCAGAGAACATCAAGATCCATGACGTCACGCTACGTGATGGCGAACAACAGACCGGCGTGGCGTTCACGTTCGACGACAAGATACGCATCGCGGAGGGCCTGGCCGAGGCCGGGATCCACCGTATCGAGGCGGGCCTGCCGGCCGTGTCGGCCGACGACTTCAAAGCGATCGCAGAGATCGTCAAACGCGATCTGGGACCGGACATCTACTCTTTCTGCCGCTGTATCAAGGGCGATATCGACGCATCGGTCGATGCCGGCGTGAAGGGCCTGATCATCGAAGTCCCGGCCAGCGAGCATCTGATCAAGCATGCGTACAAATGGCCGCTGGAGAAGGCCATCGATCTGTCGATCGAGGCGACGGCCTACGCTCACGAACAGGGCCTCGAAGTCGTGTTCTTCCCGATCGACTTCTCACGCTCCGAGATCAGCTGGGTACTGGACCTGATCGACCGAGTCGCGACCGAGGGGCACATGGATGCGCTGGCGCTGGTGGACACGTTCGGCGTCGTCTCGCCGCATGCGATGAAATACTTCGTGCGCGAGGTCAAGAAACGCTTCGACACGCGGCTGGAGACTCACTTCCATCAGGACTTCGGACTCGGCGTGGCGAATACGCTGCTCGCGTTGGGCGAAGGCGCCGAGGTGGTTCATTCCACGGTGCTCGGACTCGGCGAACGCGCCGGCAATGCGCCGACGGAAGATATCGTCATGGCCCTGCTGACGATGTACGGCATCGACATCGGCATCAACTACAAGCAGCTCTATCCTCTGGCGAAGATGGTCCAGGAGATCGCCGGCATCCAGATTCCGAACAACCGTTCCATCATCGGTGACCAGTTGTTCCAGGTGGAGTCCGGCATCATTGCCAATTGGTTCAGGAATTGCGGCACAGAGCATCAGACGGAGCTGTTCCCGTTTCGGCCTGAGTTCGTCGGTCAGCCCAAAGCGAGCGTCGTCATGGGCAAAGGCAGCGGCATCGACTCGGTCCGCATCTGGCTGGACGATATCGGCGCGGAAGCTTCCGACGAAGAAGCGCTGGCGATCCTCAAGGAAGTCAAAGCGCAGGGTGGTGCCACCAAGCAGCTGTTGACGCTAGAGCAGTTCAAAGACATCGCGAATCGAACGATCTCGCAGAAGGTCGCCTGAGTTCCGGCGCGAATCACTCGATGCGACCGCTCGAATACATCGTGCCCTCCTCCGCGCAGGAAGCCGTGGAGCTACTCGCGGCGAATGGCGACAACGCCTGCCCTCTCGCCGGCGGGACGGACCTCGTCGTCGATCTGAAACACCACCCGGGGACCATCGATCTACTCGTCGATGTCTCTTGTCTGCCGGAATTTCGCGGCATCGAGGAAACGCCTGAAGGCCTCCGCATCGGCAGCATGGTCACGTTCGGCGAGATCATGGACTCGCCCGTGTGTCGGGAGATGACGCCCGAGATCGTCGCCGCCTCGCATACGGTCGGCGCGGTACAGACCCGGAACCTGGGCACGCTGGGCGGTAACCTCGTGACCTGCGTCCCTTCTGCCGACAGCGCACCCTCTCTGATGGTCCTCGACGCCAGGGTCACGGTCATCGGTCCCGACGGTTCGCGTGAGATGCCGATCGAAGAGTTTTTCATCGGCCCACGCAAGACGAGTTTGAAGCCCCATGAACTTCTCGAGAGTATCCTGATTCCGAAAGACGCCCTCGGGAAACCGTCCAAGTTCCTGAAGTGCGGGCTACGGAAAGGCCAGGCGCTGGCGCTCGTGAATGCGGCCGCCAGCCTCCGGCTCGATGAGGAGGGTAAGACCCTCGTCGAACCACGGCTCGCGCTAGGCGCGGTGGCCCCGACACCGGTACGCGCTACGAAGGCCGAAGCCTTCCTAGCCGGCAAGCCGGCCACGGACGAGGTGCTTGTCGAAGCCGCCGAGATCGCCGTCACGGAAACCAAGCCGATCGACGATTTTCGCGCCTCGGCGAACTATCGTCGCCAGATCATTCGAATCTTTAGCTATCGCGTCTTGAAACGATCCGTCGAGATCGCGAGCGCAGCCTAGACGGAGACCTGCAGCGATGATGGTGCAAATGAAAGTCAACGGCGAGCCGAGGTCGGCGGACGTCCCAGGCGAGACGACGCTGCTCAAACTGCTACGAGAAACTTTCGGGCTGACCGGAGCGAAGCTGGGCTGTGATGTCGGCGACTGTGGCACCTGTACCGTCATCGTCGACGGCGAGACGGTTAACTCCTGCCTGATGCTGGCGGCGCGCGCCTCCGGCAGCGAGATCACGACGATCGAAGGATTGGCCAACGCGAACCAGCTGCACCCGATACAACACGCGTTCGAAGAGTTGGGCGCATTGCAGTGTGGATTCTGCGGCCCGGGGATCATCATGTCGGCCAAGAGCCTGCTCGACAAGAACACCGAGCCCACGATTCCGGAGATTCGCGATGCGCTCGCGGGCAATTTGTGCCGTTGTACCGGCTACACCAAGATTATCGAGGCCGTCGTGGTTGCGGGTCGCGCGATGAGCTCCACGGCAACCCACGCGTGATGGCCGCGCGGCGTAACACTCTGTACGGAGATTGAACGATGGCTAGGAGAACGAAGGACGTTCAGACTGACGTTGAGGAACTGGTCAAAACCACAGAGTCCCTGGCGCCTGCCAGACAACCGCTGATCGTGCCGGCCGATAAGCCGGTCGCTTACCCGCTGCAGCTTCCCGAATCCGCCGCCCGGCTGCAGACGCCGGCCGTCGGCCAGCGTGCGACCCGGCCCGATGGCCGCCTGCACGGGCTCGGGCAGACGCAATTCATCGATGACATGACGTTCCCCCACATGATCCACGCGAAGGTGTTGCGCAGCGCGCACCCCCACGCACGGATAATCAGCATCGATACGAGCGCCGCCGAAGCGATGCCCGGAGTCCTGGCGACGCTGGTCGGCAAGGAGATCCCGGTCAATTCGTTCGGGCCGACGCTGCAGGACCAGCCGGTGCTCGCCGATACGGTCGTGCGCCATCGAGGGGATGGCGTCGCCGCGGTTGCGGCGCTCACCGAGCAGATCGCGGCCGACGCGCTCGAGTTGATCAAGGTCGAGTACGAGCCGCTGCAGGCCGTGTTCGACCCGCTGGAAGCGCTCGAAGAAGACTCGCCGAAAATTCACGGCGGTGACACCAACGTCTACACCAGCAAGGTCATCAAGAAGGGCGACGTCGAGAAAGCGCTCGCCGAGGCCGATCATGTCTTCCACCGGCAATTCCAGACCCAGTCGGTCGAGCATGTGCCGATAGAGCCGCATGCCTCGATCGCCTCATGGGACGGCAACGGCCGGGTGTCGATCTGGTCGAGTCTGGGCAGGCTGACGCTCGGCCGTGAAGACATCTCGCGTACCCTGCGCCTCCCGCAGAGCAAGATTCGGTTGATCGGCACGATCGTCGGTGGCAACTTCGGTGGTAAGAACGAGATCACCAATGAGCCCATCCTGGCGATGCTGTCCCGCAAGACCGGCAGACCGGTGAAATGTGTCTTCACGCGCGGCGATGAGTTCATCTCCTCGACGATCCGGCACCCGTTCACGATGGACTATACGACCGGTGTCACGAACGACGGCCTGATCACCGCGCGCAAGATACGCCTGGTCCTCGACGGCGGCGCCTACTGTTCGTGGACTGCGACGACGATCGGCAAGGGCTCGATCCTCGCCGCGGGACCCTACAACATCGAGAACCTGCTCGTCGAAGCCTATGCCGTCTATACGAATAAGACGACGACGGGAGCCATGCGCGGGTTCGGCGCACCGCAGGTCTGTTTCGCCTACGAGTCGCAGATGGACGAGATCGCGCACAAGCTCGGCATGGACCCGCTGGAGATTCGGCTCAAGAACGCATTTACCGAAGGCTCCTTCAGCCCGACCAGCCAGACGTTGCAGAGCGTCGCGGTCAAAGAGTCCCTGGTTCAGGCCAGCGAACGCTTCGGCTGGAAGGAGTGGAAGCGATGATCAAGCGCGGGCGCGGCATGGCGTGCATGTGGTATCCCATCGGTTTCACGGTCGCGGCCAATCCCAGCGCGGCGACGGTCAAGGTCAATACCGACGGCACCGCAACGGTCCTGACCGGCACGGTCGAAACCGGCCAGGGGGCACTGACGGTTCTCGGTCAGATTGCGGCCGAGGCGTTAGGCGTAGCGACCGATGATGTCCACGTCGTGTCGGGCGATACCGATACGACCCCGATGGATACCGGCGCGATCGCCAGCCGAACCACGTACGTGACCGGGAACGCGATCGTGCTGGCCGCGGAAAAGGCCCGCGAGATCCTGTTCGAAGCGGCCGCTCCATTGCTGGGTGTCCGCCCGGACCAGTTGGAAGCGCGGGACCGGAAGATTCAGGTGCTCGGGTTTCCGTCGAAGTACGTAGACATCGCTACGGCCGCGCAGCACAGCGAGACCGTTTTGGGCCGCCCATCGATCGGCAGCGCGACCTACAACCCGCCTACCGTCCCGATGGATCCGGAGACCGGCCAGGGTAAGCCGTTCAGCACCTACGTCTATGCCACGCAGATCGCCGAAGTCGAAGTGGACGACGAGACCGGCGAGGTCGAGGTACTGCGCATCGTTGCGGTCCACGATTGCGGCACGCCGATCAACCCGATGCTGGTCGAAGGGCAGATAGAGGGCGGTATCTCGATGGGTGTCGGGTTCGCCCTGCACGAAGAGATCCTGTTCAAGGACGGTGCCCAGATCAACCCGAATCTGACCAATTACATCATGCCGACCAGCTTGGACATGCCCGAGGTGGAGGTCGAACTGGTCGACAACTATGACCCGACGGGTCCTTTTGGCGCGAAAGGCGCGGGCGAGCCCACCGCAGTACCGACCGCCGCCGCGATCATGAACGCGATCTTCGACGCCGTCGGTGTCCGCATTACGTCCCTGCCTGCGACCGCCGAAAAGGTGCTTGGCGGGATCCTGGAACTGCAGGCGTCGTAGGCGCGTCGGCGGCGGACCACCGGCGCTCGCTCCACCCGGACACCGGGCCGAAGCCATCGCTCCCCGGTCTGTTCAGTCTCGGTCCCGGCCACGCGAACGATACAAATCGAGTCTGTGAGATAAGAAATGGCCGTTGCCGAGTTCGATATCCCCAAGACGATGAAGGCGTGGGTCCTCGACGACCCGGACGAACTCTCGTTCGTTTCCAAGCCTGTGCCGGACGCACGCCTGGCCGAAGTCCTGATACGGATCGACGCCGTCGCCATCTGTGCGACGGACCTCGAGATCATCAGCCACGGCGCGCCGGCACTGATCGAGGGCGAGCTGCCATTCAACAAGAACTTCACGCCCGGCCATGAGTTCATGGGCACGATCGTCGACCTCGGGCCGAGCGTAGACGAATTCGCCGTCGGCGATCGAGTCGCGGTCGAGATCCACGCGGGCTGCGGTCGTTGCCGGCGCTGTCGCGAAGGGATGTACACCTCGTGCCATAACTACGGCATGAACTACGGCGACCATCGAAAAGGCCATCGTGCGAACGGCTACACCACCGACGGCGCCTTTACCGAGTACGCCGTCAATCACGTCAACACCCTGGTGCGGGTCCCGGACTTCATGAGTGATGAAGAGGCGACGCTGATCGTCACGGCGGGGACCGCCGTCTACGGCCTGGACGTGCTCGGCGGGCTCGTCGCGGGCCAGAGCCTCGCGGTGACCGGGGCCGGACCGATCGGCCTGCTCGCGGTCGCGGTCGCCAAAGCACTCGGGGCCGAGCCGGTGATTCTTACCGATATCGTCGAGGACCGTTTAGAGATCGGCACGCGACTGGGAGCCGATCTCGTCGTCAACGCGACTTACGAATCGGTGCACGACACGATCTTCGCCGCCACCAATGGGCGCGGCGTCGATTTCGTGTTCGAGTGTTCCGGTGCACCGAAGGCCGTCGACGAGGCGATCAAGTTGGTGAATCGGGGCGGCCGAGTCTGTCTTGCCGCATTCGCCAGCGAACCCGCGTCGGTCGACGTCAGGCATATCGTCACGAATAATATCTACTTATTCGGGATTCGCGGTGAAGGACAGAGCGCGGTACGCCGCGCCGCGGCGCTGATGGCGCAGAAGAAGTTCAATGCGTCCTTGATCCACACGCATACGTTCCCGCTGAAAGAGCTGCCGACCGGGCTGCGTTACGCGCGCGAGAAACTAGACGGCGCGATCAAAGTTGTCATCAAGAACCACTGACTAACTGCACGCGAAACTAACGACAGGAGAGAAACGATGCCGGCTTACTGGTTAGCGAGAGCTAAGGTCAACGACCCCGTGGAATACAAAAAATACACGGATCTCGTGCCCGCGATCATAGCGAAGTACGACGGCGTCGTGCTGGCCCGGGGCGGCACGCAAGAACAACTGGAGGGTCCCGCACATTTCCTGCGGCACATCGTCATCGAGTTCCCGTCGCTGGAGCGGGCGCTCGAGTGCCATCGATCGCCGGAGTATCAGGAGGCGCGACTGTTCCGCCTCAACGGCGTCGGCGACAACGAACTGCTGATCGTCGAAGGCGGCGACGCGACGAAATAATTTACGGCACGATCTGATCGATCACCAGGTCCGCGACGCCGTTACCTTCACCCGGGCGGTACTCGAGCTCGCCGAACAGGTCTCCCGGCTGCGCCGTCGGCTCCCCGGAGAACGACACACGGGCCACCAGCAACAACGACTCGAACTCCGCCAGCGAGCGGCCGGGTAACATCGCGTTCGCATCGCTCAACGCGAACTCTCCGGGTAACGCCGCTGCGGACTCACGAATCACGACGAGCGGCGGCCCGCCCTCCGGCGCGCGCGCGAAGATAAACAGCGCTGCGCCCGGCGCGGCGCTCGCGATGTCGTCGCCTAAGCGGATGTTGAGCTGTAACGCGAACCCGCCGACCGCGTCCGCGATCGCGCCGCCGGGAGGCGACTCGGTCAGCGTGCCCTGCCCCAGGGCCGCGAGATGCTCGCGCAGGACTTCCGCCACGCCTTCCGGCACACCGATCGCCAGCAACAATGACCAGCGCTGCTGGACTACCTCGTGCTGGCCTGATTGCAGCGCCGCCAGTCCACCGTACCAGAGCGCCTTCTCGTTGCCGGGTTCGATGGCGAGCACTTCCTCGAACAGCCGCCCCGCCTCGCCACTCAGCGAACTAGGATCGCTCAGCGCTTCCGCTTCGGCCAGAGACAGCATGAGTTCGGTGTCCGGCACCGGCGTCCGTGCCCAGGCTTCGCGTAACGCGGCGCGGGCCTCGGGATAGCGTTCCATGACGATGTAACTCCGACCGAGCATGCGCCAGCCGGTCACGTCGTCCGGGTCCTGGCTCAGGCGCTGCGCAAGGCCCGCGATCGTCTCCGCCATGTCGGACAGCGCCAGATCCGGGTCGACGTCGCCGGTCCAGGTCGTCACCGACAGGTAGACGCCCAGCGTCACCGGCAGGATCACGGCGGCCGCCGCAAGCCCGGCGCCGGACCAGTGGCCGCTGCGTTGCCGCTGCCGCCAGAGCGGCACCAGCACGAAGCCCAGCGCGCCCAGCGCCAGCGCGCCGGATCCGATCCAGAATCCGATCACGACGCGTCGTCCTCGGGCAGCGGCTGGCTGAAGCGCGAACGCAGGATGCGCACAAAGACCACGCCGCCGATCAGCAGGAGTATTACCGGCGCACCCCACAGCGCCCAGGTCGCAGGCTGCAGCCGGGGCCGGTAAAGCACGAACTCACCGTAGCGGGCGACGAGGAACTCGATGACCTCGTCGCGGGTCGCCCCGGCCGCGAACATCCGGCGGATCTCACGACGCAGGTCCGCGGCCAGCGGAGCGGACGAATCGGCAATGGTCTGGTTCTGGCAGACCAGGCACCGGACCTCACGGACCAGTGATTGATACTCCGCCTCCAGCGCCGGGTCCTCGAACGCGGGCGCGGGATCGATGGCCCAGCTCACGCCGAGCAGCAACGAACAGACCGAGAACACACACCAGCGCATCAGCGGAGCTCCGGCAACGGCGCGCACGGCGGGTCGGCGCAGTCGGCGGCGATCCTCGGCAGGAATTCACGCGCCCAGACCTCGGGCGTCAACGGGGCGATGTGTTTGTACAGCACGGTGCCGTCGCTCCCGATCAGAAAGGTTTCCGGCGCCGCGTAGACGCCCCAGTCGATCGCCACCTCGCCGGTGGCGTCGACCGCCGTGTCCGCGTACGGGTCGCCGAGCGTGTCGAGCCACTCGAGCGCCGCGTCGCGATCGTCTTTCCAGTTCAAGCCGTAGATCGGCACACCGCCGGACCGCGACAGCTCGACGAGGAACGGATGTTCCTGCCGGCAGCCGATACACCAGGTGGCCCAGACATTGACGAGGGCGACCTGGCCCGCATAACTCGCGGAGCCCACCGTCGTCGAGGGATCCTTCAGCCGCGGCAGCTCGTATTGCGGCGCCGGCTTACCGATCAACGGCGAGGGAACGTAGCCCGGATTCGATCCGAGCCCGCTGTATAAGAACCACGCCAGGACGACGAAGATGCTTATCGGGAGCAGAGTGCGCCACATCAGACCGACTCCACCGCGGCGGCCTCACCCGCTCGCGCCTCGCGTGCGGCTTTCTGGCGGCGATAACGCGGGTCGGTCGCCGCGAGCAGGCCGCCGAAGGCCATGATCAATGCGCCCAGCCAGATGAAGCGGAGCAGCGGCTTGACCTGGGTCCTGACACTCCAGGCCCCGTCGCCGAGCGGCTCGCCGAGCGCCACGAACAGGTCTCGAGTCCAGCCCGCATCGATCGCGGCTTCGGTCATCGGGCTCTGTTGCACGCGATAGTATCGTTTCTGCGGGGTCATCACCGTCACGAGCCTGCCGTTGCGGCGCACTTCGAACTCTCCTTCGTCGACGCGGTAGTTCACGCCGTCGAATTCGCGCAGGCCGCGGAACACGAACTCATAGCCCGCCACTTCCCAGCGATCACCCGGCCTCGCGCTGCGATCCGTCTCGATGTTGTAACTCGACGTCACCGTCGCGCCGAGAATAAAGACGCCGACGCCCAGGTGCGCCAGCGTCATGCCCCATTGGCTCCTGGACAACCACGTGCCGGAACGACTCGACGAGAATATGCGCTGCAACGGCTCGAACAGCGCGGCGGCTATCACCCAGAGGCCGACGGCGACACCGACCATCGTCAGCGCGCTCGCGGTGCCGAAGACGATCCACGGCAGCAGCACACCGAGCAGCACCGCAAAACCCGCGGGGACGACGAGTTTACGCGCCAGCGTCTCGCCGGACATGGTCTGCCACGTGGCGTGCATGCCCGCGCCCATGAACAACGCCAGCGGCAGCGCCGGTATCAGGAACACGGTATTGAAATACGGCGGTCCGACCGAGATTTTGCCGGCACCGAGCGCGTCCAGAAACAGCGGGTACATCGTCCCGAACAACACCGCGGCCACGGCGACGACCAGCAGGATATTGTTCAGCAACAGGAAGGCTTCCCGCGACACGAGGCGGAACCCGCCTTCGGCGCCCATGCGCCCGGCACGCAACGCGTACAGCACCAGCGCCCCGCCGGAGATCGTACTGAGGAGCACCAGGATGAAGAGGCCGCGTGCGGGATCCGAGGCGAACGAATGCACGGAAATCAATACGCCGGAACGCGTCAGGAACGTCCCCAGCAGGCTTAACGAGAACGCCATGATCGCCAGCAGGATGGTCCAGCTCTTGAAGATTCCGCGCCGCTCGGTCACGGCCAGTGAATGAATCAGCGCGGTCCCCGCGAGCCACGGCATGAACGACGCGTTCTCCACCGGGTCCCAGAACCACCAGCCGCCCCAACCCAGCTCGTAGTAGGCCCACCAGCTGCCCAACGCGATCCCGACCGTCAGGAACATCCACGCGGACAGGGCCCACGGCCGTGTCCAACGCGCCCAGTCTTTGCTCAAGCGGCTGCTCAGCAGCGCCGCGACGGCGAATGCGAACGGCACGGCCAGGCCCACGTAACCCGTGTACAGGATCGGCGGATGGATCACCATCGCCGGATCCTGCAACAGCGGGTTCAGGTCATTGCCGTTGAGTGCGGCCGGGATCAGCCGGTCGAACGGGTTCGAGGTCAGCAACGTGAACAGCAACAGGCCCACGCTGACGATCCCCAAGACACCGAGGACGCGGGCGGTAAACTCCTCGGGCAACGAACGGCTCGCGACGGCGACGAGCATCGTCCAGATCGCCAGGATCATCAGCCACAGCAACAGCGAGCCCTCGTGCCCGCCCCAGACGGCGGCGAATTTATAGAACGCCGGTAACGCGGAGTTCGAATTGACCGCGACATACAACACGCTGAAGTCGTCGCTCAGGAACGCGTTCGCCAGCACGCCGAACGCGAGCCCGATGAAGACGAACTGGCCGATCGCCGCCGGCCGGGCGAGCGCCATCCAGTCCGCGCGTTGATAGGCGGCCCCGGCGATCGGCAACGTGGCCTGAACCAACGCGAGCGCCAGCGCGAGCGCTAAGGCGACTTGTCCGAGTTCCGGGATCATTCCGCCCCCATCTCACGCGCACGTGCCAGCGCGTCGGCGACCTCGGGCGACATGTAATTCTCGTCATGCTTCGCCAGCACTTCCTCGGCGAGGAATCCCCCGTCGGATGCCAGGCGGCCGCGAACTACGACGCCCTGCCCTTCGCCGAACAGGTCCGGCAAGACGCCCGTGTAACTGACCGGCAGCGAGTGCAAGAAATCGGTCACGACGAAGTTCAAAGTCAGGCTGCCCGGCTCGCGTTCGATGCTGTCCTCGACGACCATGCCGCCCAGCCGGAACGCGCGGCTCTCGGGCGCTTCCCCCGCGACCACCTGGGATGGGCTGAAGAAGAACAGCAGGTTCTCCTGAAAGGCTTTGAGCGCCAGTCCGGCGGAGACGGCGACGCCCGCGATGACGAGGCCGATCAAGACCATGCGCTGACGCCGCGGCGTCACGGGTTTCTCCGTACCGTCGGTGTTCGTCCGCTGAGGTCCGCTTCGCCCATCTGTCTCACCCTGTCCAACGCCTGTACACGCCGCCGCCGGGCCGCCCAGGCGTTCAGCACCATGACGACCAGTGTAATGCCGTAAGCCGACCAGACGAAGGGGGCATAACCGCCCATGGCGAAAAATTGACTCACTCCGCACCCCCCGCCGCGAGTTGTTGAACCCAGCGGGCCGCACGCTCGCGTTCCAGCACCTCACCCTGCAGCCTGACGATGACCAGCCAGGCGAAATAAACGGTGAACCCGACGATCATGATCAGCAGCGGCACCAGCATGTCCGGCGTGATGGACGGTGAGTCGAGGCGCGCAATCGTCGGCCCCTGATGGAGCGTGCTCCACCACTCGACCGAATAATGAATGATGGGGACGTTGATCGCGCCGACCGCGGCGAGTATCGCACTGACCCGGTCGGCCTTGTCGCGGTCGTCGAACGAGGCCCGAAGAACCAGGTAGCCGAGGAACAGGAACAGCAGCAGCAGTTCGAACACCAGCCGCGCATCGCCCCATTCCCAATACGTCCCCCACATCGGCTTGCCCCAGATGGCGCCGGTCACCAAAGCCAGGAACGTGAACGACGCGCCGACCGGGGCGACGCTCACCGCCACGGCGTGGGCCAGCTTGATTCGCCAGACGAAGCCGATCGCGGCCGCGCCGGCCATCACGGTGTAGGCGAGCATGCCGATATAGGCGCTCGGCACGTGAACGTAAATGATTCTGAAGCCGTCGCCCTGCCGGTAATCCGGCGGCGCCAGGACCAGGCCGCCATAGGTGCCTGCCACGATCAGCACCACGCTCAGCGTCGCCAGCCACGGCGAGATCCGCCGCGCGAACCGGTAGAAGTGCGGCGGCGACGCGAGTAAGTGAAACCAGCGGACGAAATCCATGGACAGTCCTTATTCCAAGCCGACGCGCAATGCGGCGGCACATGCCAACGGACCCAGCGAGATGGCCAGCACCGCCAGGGCCGCGAGTAGATAGAGCGGCCCCAGCGTCGGCTCGCCGTGGACCGCGAGATCGGTCGCCCGGGCGCCGAATATCAGCACCGGTGCCGTCAGCGGCAGTACCAGCAGGCCGATGATAGCCCCTCCGCCCCGGAGGCTGACGGTCAGGGCGGCGCCGAGGGCCGCCAGGACGCTCAGGGTCGGCGTTGCCAGCAGCAATGCCCCGACCAGAGTCGGTAACGCCTCGGCCGGCAGATAGAACGACAATGCCAGGGGCGGCGCGAGCACGATCAGCGGCACACCGCTGACGAGCCAGTGTGCGAGCGTCTTCGCCAGCACGATCAGCGACAGCGGCGCTGGACTCAACGCCAGCTGCTCCAGCGTGCCGTCCTGCGCATCGTTGCTGAACAGGCCATCGAGGGCCAGCAGCGAGGACAGCAACGCCGCCACCCACAGAAAGCCGGTGCCCGCACCTCGCAGCTGAGACTCCTCGGGGGACAGCGCCAACGGCAGCAACGACGCCACAATGACGAAGAAGAGCAGCGGCGTCGCGAGCTCGGCCCAGCGACGGAAAGCGATCTTAAGATCCCGGCGCAAGACGAGGACAAAGGCGTCCATCTACAGCTCAACCTCGACGGCGACGGCGACGGCGCCGTCCAAGCGATCGGCCTGGTGCGTGGCGACCACGGCAGCCCCCCCGTTGGCCGTGTGCTCCTGCAACCATCCCGTGACGACGTCGGCGCCGGCGGCATCCAGGTTCGTCAGCGGTTCATCGAGCAACCACAGGCTCGCTCGTCTGAGCCGCAGGCAACCCAGGCCGGCGCGACGGCATTGACCGGCCGACAGATAACGAACCTCGCGATCCGCAAATTCCGTCAGGCCCAATTCGTCCAGCAGCGGCTCGACGGCGCCCTCCCCGGCCCACAGCGCCCGATAGAACGCCAGATTCTCTGCCACGGTCAGGTTCTTCGTCAGCCCGTCCAGATGCCCCTGATAGGCAATGGCCGCTCGGGGCTCGGCCGCCAGCCGCTGCACCGGCGTCCCGTCCCACGTCACGTCGCCCCCGAAGGGCACGCTGAGGCCCGCCAGCATGCGCAATAGCGTGGTTTTCCCGGCGCCGTTCGGTCCGGTGATCAATGCCACCTGACCGGAGTGAAGCTCGAAGCTGAGGTCGCCGAACAGGCGGCGCTCGCCCCGCCAGACCTCCAGCGAGGAAACGATCAGGCCGGTACTGGAGTCTTGGGTCAAATTTGAATCCCGGTGGATGAAGGGGTCGCGGCGGCCATTCTCGCCTGTCGCCCGGCGATTGCAAGCGCGCTAGTTTACAACGCGGCCGAGCTGTCATGGACCGTCCCCGATGCCAGAAAGACTCTGAAGAAATATATGTAACTGATTGAAATATATGAAATCAATATAGGGATATAGATCGCTTCCTCTAATGCTCACGCGCGTGGGGAGCCGACGGGAGGAACACGACCGTGACCTGGTACATCTTGGCGCTCAAGAAGTACGCGATATTCAACGGCCGCTCGAGGCGAATGGAATACTGGTCGTTCAACCTCGTCAGCCTATTGATTCTCATCGTACTGGGCGCCGTGGACTTCATGACCGACACCGTATGCCTGAGCCCGATTTTTGCGCTTGCTGTCCTGATTCCCACTATCTCCGTGACCGTCCGTCGACTCCATGATACATATCGTTCCGGCCAGTGGATGCTGATCCTCCTCGTCCCGGGTCTCGGCGTAGATGTCTAATACCCGATCGGCGGCTGCTGCACTGGACGGTGGATCTCTCAAAGTAT
>SMVA01268690.1_pt1 | contig 28847 bp, 27 predicted proteins | sample 2456451 | NCBI WGS metagenome assembly SMVA01 (sample SAMN11095933, study PRJNA526329) | marine sediment metagenome | biome: Marine sediment; feature: Surficial sediment; material: Deep marine sediment; isolation source: Hadal surficial sediment | place: Pacific Ocean | collected 2014-05 | depth... | reverse complement strand
AGTCAAAATTTGTACGTGGCTGCATCCTGCAAAAGCCGCTCAAAGCCACCTTGGTGCCGAAGTCTGTTGAAACTGAGCACACTTACGATCGCACTTTCTTTTTCCTTGTCGGCGCAGGCGGCTGGCAAGGCGCCACTGTTTGAGAACGATTGGATTATGGACGCGGTTATCGAGGCCCCAATATCCAGAATCATGTGGGATCGCAAAAAACAGGAGCTTGACGGGACGTTCGTTTATACAACCCGCGATGGAGAAGAACAAAAGTTAAAAGTATTGGTACGAATTCGCGGTCGTTTCAGAGCGAGCAAAGCTGTCTGTGATTTTGCTCCGCTGCGGGTGAACTTCAAGGTCAAGGAAGTTGTTGGTACCGAGTTCGAAGGGCAAGACAAGCTGAAACTAGTCACGCACTGTCAAAACAAAACCAATAGCTTTGAGCAGTTGATGCTCAAAGAGTATATGGCTTATCGAATTTTTGCCAAGATCACAGACACCTCGTTTCGGACGAGACTGCTTAGGGTCACCTACATCGACAGCGAGGGAAATTCGCCGGATCGTACTCGATACGCATTTTTCATTGAACACCGGAAAACGCTCGCCAACCGCTTGGCAATAACGCCCAGCGAGAACGACATAATCACATTCAGTAATCTGGTAAACACCCAAGCAAACCTCGTATCCGTTTTCTCCTACTTGATTGGCAACACGGACATATTCATGGTCACAGGGTCCAATGGCGAACGCTGCTGTCACAATGTTGAAGCATTCAAAACCGGAACAGGACAATACCTTCCAGTGCCGTATGATTTCGACATCTCTGGAATAGTTAATCCCCCCTATGCGCTGCCAGACCCGAAATTTCGCATTCGCAAACTTACCCAACGGCGTTATCTGGGCCAATGCGTGAATAATTCGTTGCTTAAAGATACATTTAGTTTGTTCTTGGAGCACCACGCTGAGATTAGTCAAATGATCAACGACTTCGAGCCGCTCGATAGGGGCTATCGAAAGTCGATGAATCGCTTTGTTGACAGCTTTTACAAGGAGATTGTCGAAGCGAAAAAAGTAGAAAAGAATTTCTTCAACGAATGTTCCGGACCTTCAACACTGCCGATCTAATATTGCTGAAGCCAGCACTCCGCAAGAGAAAAATCGCGCGTCCGACCCCAACTATTTCGCAAGAAAACGTCACTAGCGTACGGTCTCGCGGCTGATCAGCTCGTCGACAACATCCAGCAAAACCGGGTAGGTGCCGGTGTCAGATTTGCCGAGCCGGTATTTGCCATTCACAACAATCGCTGGAACGCCGGTTACCGCGTAGCGACGTGACAAGTCCTGCGCGATACGCAGTTTCTGTGACACCTCAAATGAAGACCAGGTTTTATTGAAATCGTCTTCACTTACATTGAAACGCGCAAACAATTCCTGGATGGAGCCCTGCGAAGTCATGCGATTGCCACGACGATGGTACTCCGCAAATATGGCAGCACGAAAAGCGACCGGGTCTTCGATTTTGCCCATTTTAACCAGCGCCTCTTCGGTGTAATAAAGTTGTGCGTGCAGATTGACCAGCGGGTTCCATGTGGCGGGGATGCGGACAAAACGCGAATTCACCGGCATGGTCTCGGTCCAGGGATTGATATAGGACTCGAACTCGAAACAATGTCCGCAGCCGTACCAGAAAAATTCCGCGACTTCGACTTTGTCCGCGCCACCGAGCGTGGGTTGCGTTGGAATCAGGCGGTGATACTGCTTGCCCTCCTCGTATTTCCAGTCTTGGCTTGCCGCCGCTGTTGTTGCCTGCGCGAGGATTATGGGTTTTTCTCCGGTATCCGCGGCATCGGGCTCTCCGCCGGACTCTTCAACTGATTGCGGGCGCGCCTCGTCTGCTGGGTGGTCATCAGTAACCGGTGTCGCTTCTATGCTATCAACGGCTGCATCTTCGGCCGCTGCGGGCACCGCAGCCGTTTCAGCTGCTTTCTCATCCGAGCTACATGCGCTAAGGCCAAGCAATAACAATATGGCAATTGAGCTGAATATTTTCATCTTTTATCCCCGGTCTGAACTCAACGATCAGACAGCGATTGGTGGAAACGGTTTAGACCAAAAAGCGAGTGCTAATTGAGTCCCTGAATATAGGAGGCAATCGCTTCTATTTCGCAGCCGCCACCGTCCTGGCAGTCTTCAAGTGATCTCGCGATATCCCGCATCACCTTGGTGCCGCCATCAGAGGTGCGCTCGCCGGTCGCATACAAACGCAATTGCGCCGCGGTATAGGTCGCGTGCTGGCCGCTCAATGAGGGGTAGGCAGCGGCCGGATTGCCGGAGCCGTCCGGGCCGTGGCACGCCATACAGGCGGGTGTGCCATTTTTCTTGTTACCACCCCGGTACAGTGCCTCGCCCTTGTCTACCAAGCTTACGTTGGCGACTGTTCTCGGTGCTGCAGTCTGTTCGCTGTAGAAGACCGCCAGATCGGCCATGTCCTGGTCGGATAGCGAGGCAACCTGTCCCATCATCAGCGGGTCGTTTCGTTTGGAAGTCTTGAAGGCTTTGAGTTGGGCAACGATATAAGGCGCGTGCTGTCCCGCAAGACTTGGCCACGCCGGGTTTACGCTGTTACCGTCCGCGCCGTGGCAGGCGCCGCAGGTGACGGCTTTGTCTTTGCCCGCTTCAGCGGACCCGTCTACGAGGACATCGGCGAACGCCGGCCCGCCAATGACTAACAAAAGGGCCAATGCACTAAGTTTACATTTCATATTCATTTAACCGTTATCATCCATTTCGTGGCTTGCCGGCGACCGAGATCCGTGCGAATCGTCAAGCCGCCATACAGAATAATATCCGACCACAAATTATACACATATCGGGCCCGTATCCCATGTCGCAGTATCCCAACGCCAGATTCGTAACGAGTGCCAATGCGCCCGGGCAGTTCCTGCCGGATACAGGTGCAGAGGTGGCTGTGGCCGGACGCTCGAATGCAGGGAAATCCAGCGCCATAAACGTCATCGTCAATCGCCGCCAGTTCGCCCGCATCAGCAAGACTCCGGGCCGTACACGTCTCGTCAATTTTTTCGAATTACGGGATGAGGAGCGCCTGGTGGACCTGCCGGGTTATGGCTATGCGAAGGTGGCGGAATCCATGCAAGACCATTGGGGGGACCTGCTGCAGATCTATTTCGAAACCCGAAAAAGTCTTCGCGGCCTGTTTCTCATCGTCGACATTCGTCGGCAGTTAAAGGACTACGACCGGCAAATGCTGACGTTTGCCGAATCTGTCAGCCTGCCAACGCATGTGCTGCTGACCAAATCGGACAAGCTGAAACGGGGCCAGGCTGCCACGGCTTTACTGCAGGTTCGAAAAGAACTGGGTGACACTGCTACCGTACAGTTGTTCTCGGCCCTGAAAAAGAGCGGCGCCGAGGAGGCGAGAGAGACGCTGGCGCGCTTTCTGGTCGCACAATAAAAAGCCCCGGACTTCCCAACAGAGAACCCGGGGCGAGAAGAGCAACAGGTTTGGGGTCACCTGGTTGCGAACCTGTTTAGGGAGGTAAACAGGTAAGTGGCTTGCACTCAGTAATTTGGAACGCAAGCTGCCGCAATAGTTCCCATGTAGACTAACGCTTTGTTTTATTTGAAAATTTTTCCTCTAATGCGCCTCGTTCCAGTTTTTGCCGACTCCTGCGTCCACCTTCAGTGGCACCAGCAGCGTAGCGGCATCACACATGATTTTGGTTACGTTCTCCCGCACGGTGTCGACCTCGCTCTTGTCGACCTCAAATACCAGTTCATCGTGGACCTGCATGATCATGCGCGACGAAACGCCGGAGTCTTTAAGCCAGTGGTCGACGGATATCATCGCTTTCTTGATGATGTCAGCAGCGGTACCTTGCATCGGTGCATTGATGGCGCTGCGCTCCGAGTATTGGCGGCGCTGCACGTTTCGATCATTAATGTCGGGCAAATACAGGCGGCGGCCGAAGACCGTTTCAACATAGCCCTGGTCCCGGGCCGTGTCGCGAATGTCATCCATGAATTTCTTGACGCCCGGATAGCGATCGAAATACAGATTAACGTATTCCTGCGCCTCGCCGCGCGAGATGCCGAGCTGCTTGGCAAGACCGAATGCCGACATGCCATACATCAGGCCAAAATTGATGGCCTTGGCAGAGCGTCGATGATCGGCCGTGACGTCAGCGAGGCTGACCCCGAACACTTCCGCGGCCGTGGCCTGGTGTATGTCGCGATCCTCCGCGAATGCTGCCAGCAGTACTTTGTCCCGAGACAAATGCGCCATGATGCGGAGTTCGATCTGTGAGTAGTCGGCCGCGAGTAACAAAGACCCCGGTGGTGCAATGAATGCTTCACGGATACGCCGCCCTTCCGGAGATCGAATCGGGATGTTTTGCAAATTTGGATCGGATGACGACAAGCGACCCGTTGCTGCTACTGCCTGGTGATAGGATGTGTGCACGCGGCCGGTGTCGGGAGATATTTGCAGCGGCAGTTTGTCTGTGTAAGTGCTCTTCAGTTTGCTGACACTTCGATATTGCAGCACAACCGCCGGCAGCTCGTAGTCGTCGGCGAGTTCCTGCAACACATCTTCCGCGGTCGAGGGTTGGCCCTTTGGAGTCTTGCGGATGACCGGCAAGCCAAGCTCGGTAAACAGGATTTGTTGCAGCTGTTTCGGCGAGGATAAATTAAAAGGACCACCCGCCAGTTCATGCGCTTTCGATTCGAGTTCCAGCATGGTGTTGGCAAGTTCACCGCCTTGCTTTTTCAGCATGTCGCGGTCAATGAGAACGCCTGTTTCTTCCATCTCAAGCAGAACCGGCACCAATGGCTGCTCGATCTCTTCATATACTCTTCGAAGAGTCTCAGTTTCGAGCAGCTTTCCCCAAAGATGCTGGTGTAACTTCAGCGTAATGTCGGCATCCTCGGCAGCGTATGGGGTCGCCTGTTCGAGATCAACCTGGTTGAAGGTAAGTTGCTTGGCGCCTTTGCCAGCGACGTCCTCGAAATGAATCGTGTTCAGATTTAAGTAATGACGAGCAATTGAGTTCATGTCGTGGCGCGTTGCGACGCTGTTCAATACATAAGACTCGAGCATTGAATCGAATTGCATGCCGCGAAGTTGAATGTCGTAGCGTGCGAATATGTGTGCGTCGTATTTTAAATGGTGGCCGACCTTTTTCTTGTCGGGATCTTCCAGGTAACTCTTGAGCGCGGCCAGTACGTCGTTTCTGTCGAGTTGGTCAGGTGCACCGGGATAGTCGTGCGCAACCGGTATGTAGACAGCTTCTCCCGCTTTAACGGCGAGTGATATGCCCACCAGCTCTGCCTGCATGTAGTTGAGACTGGTTGTTTCTGTATCGATCGCGGTGATGTCGGCCTTGTCTATCTTCTTAAGCCATTTATCGAGATCTTTCTGCGTCAATACAGTTCGGTAGTCGCCTTTGCTGTTATCGGCCGACGGCTCGCCTTCAGCCGTGCTTTCAGCGGCATCGCCAAGCTTGCGTAGCAAGGTACGCAATTCAAAACGCGTGTAAAGTTTGCGTAGTGTCTCCGGGTCGGGTTCGGATCGCTTGAGGTCCAGCGGGCCTTGATCCAGTTCCACGGACTGACGAATGGTGGCGAGCTCTTGTGAGAGTTTGAGCTGCTCAATGTTCTCTCTCAGGCTCTCGCCGACTTTTCCCTTGATGTCATCAGCGTGTTCGATAATGTTTGCCGCGCTGTCATACTCGTTCAACCACTTGGCGGCCGTCTTGGCGCCCACCTTAGGCACGCCGGGGATGTTGTCGGACGCGTCGCCGACAAGTGCCAGGTAGTCGATGATCTGCTCGGGGTAGACGTCGAATTTTTCTTTTACGCCTTCGCGATCAAGGACGGAGCCGGTCATGGTGTTAACGAGCGTAACCTTGTCGACCACGAGTTGCGCCATGTCCTTGTCGCCGGTTGAGATCAGCACCTCCATGCCGGCGTCGACAGCCTGTCGGCACAGCGTGCCGATGACATCGTCTGCCTCAACCCCCGGAATCCTGAGCAGCGGAATTCCCATCGCGGGCATGACTTCGATCAAGGGCTCAACCTGTGGTCGCAGATCGTCGGGCATCGGTGGACGATTGGCCTTGTATTCTGCGAATAATTCGTCGCGAAACGTTTTTCCAGGCGCGTCAAAAACCACCACGAAGTGCTCTGTCGGCTCTTCTTTCAATAATTTGTTGATCATGTTGAGCACGCCGTGAATCGCGCCGGTTGGTTCACCCGTGGAGGTCATTAGTTTTGGCAGCGCGTGATAAGCGCGATACAAGTAGGACGAACCGTCTACGAGGACGAGTTTCTTTGTGTTCACGAGGACTCTACTGATCGAAGTTACACGGTGCGATAAAGGTCTTACTAATCGTCTTCGTCATCGGTGTCGTCCGACTCCTCAGGCGACGGTACCGATTTGTACTGACCCGGTACATCCGATTGCACGGCCGCCGGATCGCCCGGAAGGAATAGCGGCGCCTTCTGGCCGCAGCCCGCCGTCATCACGAGGAGGACCAGCAGTCCGCATAGTTTGTTGATAACAGTTCGCATAGTCGTAATCCCAGATCGTTGGCAACGCGGTCAGGCCCGCAGACTATGCGATGGTATACCAGATGTGGGGCGCTGCGGGCGCGATAATCACTCGGTGAAATATCGGGCCGCTATTCGCCTGTAGGCCTCGCGGAACGGGATGCCCTCGCGCGTCACCAGCTCGTTTGCTTCTTGCGCGGCGTTCAGACCGGCGTCGAGTTTGATATTTTTCGCGACAAAACCAAGCCCGGACACGACGTGGGACATTATGTCGACGCTTTCGATCGCCAGGTCGATCGCGCGAAATACGGGCGGCTTCAATCGTTGCAAGTCGCGCTGATATCCGGACGGCAACTTCGCGGTAATCATCAGGCATTCATCAAGGCAGGCCTGCGCGGTCGCCGAAGATGCCCGTATCAATTCGAGTACATCCGGATTGCGTTTCTGCGGCATAATCGAAGAGCCAGTGGTGACGTCTGCCGCCAACGTGATGAAAGCGAATTCCTGCGTATAAAAGAGCAGCAAATCGCTTGCCATGCGCCCAAGGTCTGCCAGCAACAGGGATAACTCGAATACAAGACCGCTTTCAGCCTTGCCGCGGGACAACTGTACCGCCGTTACCGGTTGCTGTGTTTGCTCGAAGCCGAGTTTTCGGGTGGTCGAGTCACGATCAAGCGCCAGACCAGGAGATCCATAACCGGCAGCGCTGCCCAACGGGTTTTTTTGCATGCGTCGCCGACTGGCCTCCAGCCCGGCAATTGCATCGTCAAATGCCTCCCGATAACCGCCGACCCATAAAGCAACGGACGATGGCATCGCGGGCTGCATATGCGTATAGCCGGGTAGTGGAATCTTGCCGTCGCGCGCCCTAAGACCAGCCAGCGCTTCGTCAAGGCCGCCGACGCTTTGCTGCACCTGGCTGCAGGCATCGAGCAGGTACAATCGTAACGCCGCCAGCACCTGGTCGTTGCGCGAACGCCCGAGATGCACACGGCCACCGGCTTCGCCGATGCGCTCGGTGAGCCGTGATTCAATCGCAGTATGCGCGTCCTCGTCTTGCAGCGTGATTTGCCAAAGGCCCGCCGCGAACTCGTCGCCAAGCGCCGCGAGGCCATCGCATATTGCTTTGCAATCATCCTCGCTCAGGAGCTTTTGATCACGCAACATTTCCGCATGTGCAATCGATGCTTTGACGTCGTATGCGACGAGGCGGGCATCGAGTTTATGGTCTTCGCCAGCGGTGTATCGCAGCACGCGTTGATCGAGCGGCAGCCCCTTTTCCCATAGCCGGCTCATTTTTCCTGACCGCCCAAGCCTTGTTCGGCTGCCGTCAATGCAGCTATATCGTTAACGACCAGGGTGCCGGTGCCCTCGTTGGTGAACACCTCCAGCAACAAACTGTCCGGCACTTTATGCGATATCACGTGTACGCGATTGACGCCGTTTGCCAGTGCCTGCTCGATCGCCGCAGCTTTGGGCAGCATGCCGTCGGCGAGGTTGCCGTTGGTGCGAAGTTTCTTTAACCCGGTACGGTCGATGTAGGAGATGAGCGATTGAGGGTCGTTGATGTCCTCGAGAATGCCGGGAGCCGAGGTCATCAATATCAATTTTTCGGCATCCAGCTCGGCTGCGATCGCCGCCGCGACGGTGTCTGCATTGATGTTCAGAATGTTGCCCGAGGCATCGCATGACAATGGGCTTACTACCGGCATCAGGTCGTTGTCGAGTTGCGTCCGCAATACGCTTGCGTCAACAGAATCAATGTCACCGACGTGGCCGTAGTCGACTTTGTCACCACCGCTATTTTCCACGGGGGGTCGCCTGTGTGCCCGGATAAGGCCGGCATCAACGCCGCTGATTCCGACAGCCGGTACGCCGAGATCGCGACACGATGCAAGCACTCGTGTGTTGATCTGGCCGTTGAGGACCATCATGGCAACATCCAGAGAGTCGCCGTCGGTTACGCGCCGACCATCAACGAAGGTAGAGTCATGCCCGAGTGCACTCGCCAGTTCCGTTGATTGCGGACCGCCGCCATGAACGAGGACGACCCGAATGCCAACCTGGTGCAATATGCCCACCTGTTCCATCAGCGCTTTCGTTGTTTGCGCGTCCGCGAACACTTCGCCGCCGGCTTTAAGTACGAATATTTTTTTCTTGAACAATCGAATATAGGGCGCTGCATGTTTCAGCGCCGATACAACAATTGCGTGATCGGAATTTTGACTCATGTTGTACTGCGCAGCATCTGGTGAAGCACCGCCATTTGAACCAGCATTCGATTCCGTGCTTCCTCGATAACAACACTGCGCGGACCATCGAGAATATCGTCGCTAACGACGACGCCACGGCGAACAGGCAGGCAATGCATGAAACGGCAGTCATCCCTGGCCGTGTCGAACCAGGTCTCGTCAACACACCAGTGGTCGAGTTCCCGGCGCAATTTTTCGTCACCGACCTTGTCGCCGTAATGACTCGTGGATGACCAGGACTTCGCGTAAATCACATGAGCGTCCTGCATGGCTTCGTCCTTATTGTCGGACTCGCGCACGCTGCCGCCGGAGGCTGCCGCCGCTGTCGACGCCTTTTGCATAATGGATTCCGGCAGGGCAAAACCTTCGGGTCGCAAGACGGTGATGTCCATGCCGCGTTGTGCGGCCATCTGCAATGTGGATGCAGGCACGGCCAATGGCAATGCACGCGGGTGGTAGGCCCAGCTCAGTACGAATTTACCGCCGTTGGCAGGCACGCCGAGGTCGTCCAGTGTTTTCCAGTCGGCCAGGTTCTGGCATGGATGACTCATCGCCGATTCCATGTTGATGTAGGGCGTGTCGATCAGGTCTGTCAGGGCGGAGAATTCCCGTTCGGCGAGATCGTCAGCCAAGTTTCTTCGCTCTGCGAACGCACGGATGCCAATAGCGTCGCCGTAGGACGCGATTACCGGCACGGCTTCACGAATATGTTCTGCCGCAGCACCGTCCATTACGATGCCGGGCCGTGATTCCAGGCCGTGAATCGACATTTCCGGCGAGATGACGAATGAGCCGCCGCCGAGCCGTGTCATCGCTGCCTGAAACGACGCCAGCGTGCGCAGCGATGGACTCAAAAACAGCAAAGACAGCACTTTTCCCTTTAACGCGTCGGGCTCGGGTGATCGGTCCAGCCGGCCTGCCAGTTCGATCAATGATCTCAGTTCATCGTTTGCAAAGTCAGCGATGTTATTAAATGCTTTCATCTCTTATCCTGTGGGGTATCGGTATTGGGCGCTATGTCGGCGAGCGCTTTTGCGAGTCGTTGCACGTGTTCGCATTGCATTACCAATGGAGGCAACAAACGCAGCACTTGAGGGTCCGCGCTTAAGCCTGCGAGTATGTCATTCTCGAGCAATGCGGCGTGAACTTCGCTGGCGGGTCGATCGCACTTAAGCCCCAGCAGCAGACCCATGCCCTGGATACCAAGCACCGGGCCGGTGATACATTGCTCACGTATTTCTGTTTCTCGATGCCGCACATTCTGCAGCAACTGTTCATTCTCGATGGCTTCAATAACGGCGATAACAGCCGCCGTCGCAACCGGTCCACCGCCGAAGGTAGAGCCGAGTTGCCCTTTCTTGATCGTTGCCGACAGCTCGTCGCTTGCCAACACCGCACCACAAGGTATACCTCCTGCGATGGATTTTGCCGCTGTAATCATGTCCGGTTCGATGCCGTAAATCTGCGACGCGAAAAACTGTCCCGAACGGCCCATGCCACATTGCACCTCGTCGGCGATCAGCAAACTGCCGCAGGCACGGCTTGCTTGCCGCAATGCGTCGACAAACTCCTGTGACAGGTCGAACGCACCTGCCAGGCCCTGAATGGGTTCGAAAATGATGGCTGCGACATCCGCATCGACCATCTCATGCACAGCCGCGACGTCATTGCGTGGAATGAATTCAACGTCGAACGGCGTTCGCGGAAACCCGTACCAGCTTTCCGCCGCGTTCCACGTTACCGCGCCTGCCGCTGCGGTTCTGCCATGAAAGCCGTGGGTTATTGCCAGGATTTTGCCGCGACCTGTATTCATGCACGCGATGCGCAGTGCGTTTTCATTCGCTTCCGCACCGCTGTTGACGAAAAAGACCCGGTCCAGATTGTCCGGGGCGACGGCTGCGAGCATTTCTGCCGCTCTCGCACGCACCTCGAGTGCCACAGCGTTACTTTGAAACAGCAGGCGCGCACTCTGCTGTGCGATGGCCTTCGTGAGGCCGGGATGCCCGTAACCTAATGCAACAACGGCGTGCCCGCCATAAAGGTCCAGTATCGAGCGACCGTCTGTCGTAACGATTTCACAACCGCTTGCCCGTTCCGGAACGAACGGCAGATGACCGTATACCGGAATCATCGCGGCCGCCTCGCGCACTCGGGGGTCAAGAATCTTGTTTTGAAATTCAGTGCCTACCATGGAAAACGCTCGTCAGATCCACGCCGGAGGAGGGCTATTCAAGCCACTTGATTCGGCTAGCGACCAGAGTCGATTCATCCATTGAATGGCACCACCAGCAGCACCTTTGACAAGGTTGTCGATAGCGCAGGTGACCACCACGCTGCCATCCGCAACCTCGACGCCAATCTGCGCGTAATTGCTGGCAACCACATTCTTCAATTTGGGCATTCCATCAATGACCTGCACGAAGTCGGACCCTGCATAACAGGACTCGAACGCCTGCATAACATCATCGCTGGTAGCCTGATCGGCAAGCATTGCCTGCACCGTGACGTATATGCCGCGAGCGAACGGGCCTGAATGCGGAATAAACTTCACCGTCGCCGATTGGCCGCTCGCATTCTCGATTAGATTCTCGACTTCGGGCACGTGCCGATGATGTAAGGGCTTGTAAGCATAGAGGTTGCTATGACGCTCTGGATGATGCGTGCCGGCCTGCGCGCTGCGGCCGGAACCGGTGCTGCCGGTGATCCCGGAAACGAAAACCGGACCGGCAGGCAGTTGCTCTTGATAAAGGGGAACCATAGCCAGGAGCATCGCTGTTGCAAAACAGCCAGGGTGGCCGACATGTGGGCTGTCCACTTTCGCCACGTGTTCAGGCAGTCCGCAGCTAAACTCGCCGAGGAGTTCCGGTGCCGCGTGCACAACACCATAAACTTTTTCGAATTCAATGGCGCTGGAATAACGAAAGTCGGCAGACGAGTCGACGACGTGCACTTCGAGTTCGAGTTTTGCGGCGACGGCCAGCGCCTGGCTGACGAGTCCCGCCGATGCGGTATGTGGTGCTGCAGAAAATATCGCAACACGGCTGGCACCATCAAGCGACGCGGCGAGTTTGTCCATCGAACAAAACGTTCGTTCGGCATAATGATTGCCGAGATGTGGAAATGCCCGGACAATTGGCTTGCCGCTCATGCTGCCCGATACGGCGGCGGCAAGTTCGAATTCCGGATGGCCGGCAATTAACCTGAGCAACTCTCCTCCGACATAACCGGTTGCAGCGAGTATTACCGCGTGAATAGTCATGCGGGCGCCTTGGGGCCAAGTGCGTCCGCGACATGATCGCCGAGGGCGACGCCGTCAGTTAATGCATTAATGGCAGGCAGCGACAGTCGCTCGGCAATCTGGCTGACACCGACCGTATTGTCCGTAGCGGGACCGGTTATCAATGCGGGATTGATTTGGTATTCGTCTCGCAAAATTTGTGTACCGCCCCATGCCGCGACCGGGTCGTTGGCGCAAAGAATAACCATCGTGAATGCATCTCTGATTGAGGTGTCATTAAGAATCGCGTCAACGCCGTAAGTGCCTAACAATCCGTCGCCGAGTTCCAGCACGATGACGTCCGGCGATTTCTCCGCTAGGCTGGTCAACAGAGAGCGAGTCAAGGCAGGACCGTTGTCAGTAGTGGTTGTCATTACGCCTAAGTCTGAGAAAATCATGGTCTCGCTTGCGCCGGCGTCCTCCATGGCAAGAATGTCACGGCGAAGTGACACGCCGGTTGCCTTACATGCGGCGACATTGAATCCTCGATGGCGCAGTCGGCTTACGATTGCGCACGCGGCGGCTGTTTTGCCCGAGTCCATGCACGTGCCGGCCAATGCGACCACCGGTACAGCCAATGGCTCCAGAGCCGGCACGTCTCCAAGTGTCGTGCTGCCCGCTCTTGCGGGTACGCCAATACGTTCGCCGAGATAAGGAAAGTGCAATACGGTGCCCAGCACCTCGCAGTCAAACGGCGCACCGACTTTCGGATTTGCCGAATCGCAGATGCCCAGCACGCCGCCAATGTTCAGGATTTGCACGTGGCTGCCGACTTGCAGCTCTGTTGGCAAGTGACCGGAGTATCCCCGCAGTGCATTTCGATGACCCAGCGCTCCGACGATGACATCACCCTGGTTCACCGTCGACATCCGGCCGCTGGTAAGCTCGAGCTGGTTGTAGCGTGTCTTGTTGTTAAGCACCCGAACTGCGAGCAACACGCCTTCCTCGCAGGGAATACTGCTTGCGAGTCTCAGCTCACGCCCCAGCTTGTTGTGCTGTGCAACCGAGGAGACTTTGTCGACAAATACGCTTTTCATTTCACTCTCCGCCGCCAGCGCGTGTTTGCAGCGTTCCGGCCAGTGACATTACCCGGCTGAAGCCCAGGGCGTCCGCGGCGGTCCATTCGCCGGCAGATTCGCCGTATACGCCACGCGTCGCAGCGAGCAAGGAATATTGAGACTCGGTACCCGTAATGAACAAGTTGCCGGGGCGCAATGTAAAGTGCACTTCACCGCTAACGCGGGCCTGCGATGACCTCAGCAGTGCTTCGATATCGCGACAAGCCAGATCGAGTTGCTTGCCCTCATGCACCAGGTCGCCATAGGTTGCGGCGACGGTTTCTTTGACGCGCGTTTGTTGTGCCGTCAACACCAGTTTTTCAAGTTCCCTGTGCGCCGTGATCAGCACTTCGGCTGCCGGCGCTTCAAACGCAACCCGTCCCTTGGTGCCGAGAATGGTGTCGCCGAGGTGAATGCCCCGACCGATGCCGTAGCGGCCGGCGAGTTTTTCCAGTGCTTCGATTAGCAAAACAGGATTCATTGATTTGCCGTCCAGCGCGACCGGAATACCTTGCTCAAAGGTAAGCGTGTGCGCCGACGGCTCTTCAGGCTGCTCGAACGCCTTGGCCGATAGAACCCATGCGTCTTCAGGCAAGCTGCCTTTGGAGGTCAGTGTTTCCTTGCCACCGATGGTAATGCCCCACAGGCCCCTGTTGGTTGAGTAGTCGGAACCCTGGTCCGGCAGCGGCAGATTGTTTTTGCCCAGGTACTCGAGTTGCTCTTCGCGTATCCAGTTGTTGTCGCGAACGGGCGCCAGCACGGTCAGGTCCGGGTTCAACGTGCGCAACGCCACTTCGAATCGCACCTGGTCATTTCCTGCGGCCGTACACCCATGTGCCACCGTAGTTGCACCGCGATCGGTCGCCAATTTGGCGAGCTGCGTAGCCTGCAGTCCTCTTTCTGCGCCGTCACACAGTGGGTAAAGCTGGCCTCGCCTGACATTGCCTGCGATGAGGTAACGAATAACATCGTCAAAAAAAGCTTGCCGACAGTTCACAAGAACATGTTCGATCGCGCCGAGTGCTGCCGACCGGCGCTGCAATGCAGCAGCGGCCGGAGCGTCGATGCCGCCAGTATCGATCGTTGCCGTAATGATGTCCCTGCCGGTGTTTTCCTTTAGCCACGGCACGCAAAATGACGTATCGAGTCCGCCGGAAAAGGCGAGAATAATTGGGCTGTCATCAGTACTCACAAATTACTCCAAAAAAAATAGTCACATCAGCTGCTTGCAGATGCGCGATCTATCCGGGTGATCAGGTTGCGTTGAGCCGCTGCGGAGGTGGTTGCAACGAACACGGTGTCGTCGCCACCCACATTGCCGACTATTTCCGGCCAGGCAGAGCGGTCGAGGGCAAGTGCCACACGTTGTGCAGCGCCAATGGCGGTCTTGATAACAAGCAGGTGCGGGCCGGCAGAACTTAAGGAACGCAGCAAGTCGGCGACCTGCGCGACTTCATCATCGGCGCTGGTGGTGCTCGTCCCAAGCTCATAGCCCGCCGCGGTTTTAATTGCTCCGAGCTCCCGAAGATCGCGGCTGACACTCGACTGGGTTGCGTCGAAGCCCTGCGAGAGTAACGCGGCTACCACCGACTGCTGGGTTTCTGCCGGACCGGAGCGGAGCAGCTGGCGAATGGCCTCGCGGCGCTGGGATTGAACCTGTTGAGTGGTGGGCATGATTGCTCTCGCATAGTTATGCGCATAATATAATCAGAATGCGCATATTTAGTCAAGCCCCAATTGACCATTCTTTGCCGTAGAATGCGCTTTTTTGACTACAGGGAAATCACAAGTGAAATTACCCGAAGCCGTTGAGGTTGGAGCAAAAGATCAGGCAGACGGCAGCGTCATCTGGCTGCATGGTTTAGGAGCAGACGGCCATGATTTTGAGGCGATCGTGCCGCAGTTCTACCTGCCCGCAAGCCTCAGGCTGCGATTCGTATTTCCGCACGCACCGATTCGCCCGGTCACGATCAACGGCGGCATGGAGATGCGCGCGTGGTATGACATTCTTTCGCTGGAGCGCTCCGGTCCGGTGGACGAAGATGGAATTCGCGAAAGCGCGGCGATGCTCGTCGGGCTCATCGAACGTGAACACGAGCGTGGAGTGCCTTACGCCAATATTGTTGTTGCAGGATTTTCCCAGGGTGGTGCGATCGCATCTCACTGCGCTTTACGTTTTCCAGAAAGCCTCGGTGGGTTGATGGCGTTATCCACTTACCTGCCTTTGCTTTCGTCGATACAGGCGGAAGTCGTCGATGCAGAATCCGCGCAGCCGAAATCCTTGAGAATTTTTATGGCTCACGGCACGTCGGATTCGATGTTGCCGATGCGACTCGGTGAGTCTTCACGAGACGCGCTGCAGGCAATCGGCTACTCAGTGGAGTGGTTTGAATACCCGATGCAGCATGCCATCTGTCCGCAGGAGATTTCCGATATTAGTGTCTGGCTGCAGGGTTGCTTTTCCGCTGACTAGAACGTGAATTTTGACTGGCCGGTTTGACTGCCGGTCGCGTCGAATCGCCTTTCAATAAATTCCACTTCGCCTGAGTTACGCCATAACAAAACGCTTGAGCAACGCGTTCCGTACTCCTCAGTGACGATGAACGGAGCCGTAATGGCCCTGGCCTGGGTGATCGACAAATATTCGGTGTCTGCATCCTCCTTTGCGATTTCCCTGTCGGCGAGAAGCCGCATCAAAGAGGTCTCATTAATATCGTCATCTGCAATCAGTCCGGTCAACCGTTTTTTGCTGCGAGTGAGTTTCACCCAGGGCGTGTCAAGAGTGGCATTGCTCAACCCATAAACGCCGGCGTCCAATTCAACAAGGGGATCGTCGCGGTTGGAGACATAGCTGATTGACGGACTCGCGTCATTCAAATCGGCGGCGATCAGGTTGAAGCCAGCGTAGTCAGGACCGTCGATGCTTCGTGAAAAAGAAGCGGGATCCTGATCGCTCGTGACGAATGCTGTAACCAGCTGGCCACGTGATTTGTGACTGGCTTTCGTAAAGGCCTGCTCACGGTAGTTGGTTACGGTCGCGAAGCGCCCTTTACGAGTCAGCGCAAGCCAGGTGCCACCCGCTTGCAGATCGCGGCCTGCAAGAATGTTCGGATGATCAGGCCACCAGTGCGCATCCTGCGTGGGCCGCCGGTGAAACTCATCCCGGTTTGCCGCCAGTATCAAGCGATAGTCGGGGTGGTGGTTCCATGCGAATACAATTAGACACATTCAATGAATACTCAGGAATTCAACCAGTCATCTACCAGCCGTCGCGCAATCGAAAGCCGGTATGGAAGCTTCGGAAAACCCGACAACATCTGTTTGCGAGTAAACCACTGTGCATCTTCAAGTTCCTCGTCGTTCAGCTTGATGTCGAATGATGTCGCAGTCGCTGTGAATCCAAGCATGAGCGCGGACGGAAAAGGCCACGGTTGCGAACTGTGATAGTGAATGTCGCGCGTGTCGATATTGGTTTCCTCAAAAACTTCACGTTGCACTGCATCCTCAAGACTTTCACCTGGCTCGGCGAAGCCCGCAATGGTCGAGTATCGATCATCCGGCCAGCCGGACTTTCGACCAAGCAAGCAGCGATCCCGATCGGAAACCAGCACGATTACTGCGGGGTCGACTCGGGGAAATAATTGACGGCCACAGTCCTTCGCGATGCAGACTCGTGTATTACCGCCGGACTCCGCACGGGTTTCAGAACCACAATGGCCACAGTATTTTTGATTGCGGTGCCACACGACAAGTGCGCGTGCGTGTGCGACCAGGTTCGCTTCATCGGCCGGCAGTACGCTGCCGAGATAACGAAGATCATGAAACTCGCCAACATCGGCAAACGGGGCCTCTTCGTCCTTGCCGACATTAATCGCGAATGCCGGCTGGTCACGAAACAGGCCTAAGAAAATGATATCCAGTGCATCCAGGTAATCTTTGACATCATCGAGTTGCAACATGACTGTGCGGAAGGGCTCGCCCTTTGCAAGACACTTGTCCCGCCATATCGGAACGAACAAACTTTCGGGGTCCAAAATGGCATCAGCCAGCCATCGCGAATCCTTCCGCAGATGGCCGGAGCGATCGACGTAAGCGCCTGCAAATATGTTTTCGCCGTCCACCGTGACAATGCCCTAATCCAATACGCTGCGAGAGTGTACCGGAAATCAGATGCGGCGAAACTCAAAGGGCTAATGCCTTGTGCTGCCACCTTTTCGGCGGTCGCATTGCCGTGCTATTTCACAGCTTGGACATACACGATGATCCAGCGCATACGAATCCTGAACATATGCCGTGCCGCAACCGTCACAGGAGGCAAGATAGAGCTCGTCATTATTGGATATCGTTTGCAACAAATTCCAGGCCCATTCGAAACTTAGCGTGGCGTCAGGATGCAGGAGCAAATAGGTTTCAAACGCCCGGCAAACACGATGCCCGTAGTCAACATCGGGACGGGGCCAGCACGAATGCAGTTTGCCCTCGGCATCCAGGCGCAACACCAGACCGCTGCAAAACAAAGCGATCAATGTTGTTGATTCAAGCTGGTTTAACGGGCTTTTTACAAAGCGTCCAACCTGTCGTGGTGATTTGCCGCGACGACGCTTGATATGCCGGGTCCCCGGATCCTGAAAGTAGGTACTGAAAAGCTTGCGAATACGATCGTCGCTCAGGCCCGTGCATTCGCGAATCGTGCGCGTTCTTGCTTCGTGCTGAATCATGCGCAATGCCAGTTCGAACTGGCGGCGTTCACCGGCGTATCGATCATCTGTTAATCTCATATATGACTCTTTTTGCTATTTATTAACTATATTTAGTGTTACAAAATCATATATGATCTGATCCTCAAAACGCAATCAAAGAATGAGTAACTGCACAAGCTACGCAAAAAGTGCTTCGTTTTAAGCTTAAAGGGGGTTCCATGTTCTACGACTGTCCGACGCAACTAGATTATGTAAACATCCACGCATTGAATCGCGAGTTCGTAAAATTGCTGCGCGATCAGCCAGACCAGTTTGGCCAGGACAAACTTCAAACAACTCGACTGAGCGCACTCGGCAGACTTGAGCTTGAGCGCCTCGCCTCGACTCCATTCTTGTTGTTGTCCATTCAGGAACAGAATGTTGCTGCATGGCAAGCTATCTGCAGTGCGGACCCAAACACGGATCTGTTCGAAAGTGGCGGCCCGCATGATCCGGCAGCGGCCAACCTTTTGGCAGCGACAGCGGGTTTTCTGTGGCAGCTTGCGCAGCAAAATCCCTATACGGTCAGATTGATCTGCGGCGCCAGTCCCGCCTGGTGCGAAATGATCACTGCGATGACTTACTTTGAGTTGGTGACATCGATCCAGCACTGCTCTGACTTGTTGATCATGCGACAAGCGCCGAATACCGATATCTGGAGCAAACTGCTGGTCGATGGCGTACATGCTGATCGCCACGTTCGATCGGCGGCGCACATCGCCGCGCTGCAAATGCTGTTAACGGCCTACCCTGGTCAGGCAGCGACTCAATGGCCGGTTGCCGCGTGCGCGGCAAGACAGCAGCACCTTCGAGTGGCAGACGAGCCTCGCAAGAGGTAAGCAGCAAACAGAAAAACGCGGTTCACCGCCGGTACGCGCGCGTATACAATACGACGCTCTATGCGCGCGATATCAATCAAGAATCTAACCAAGACCTATGGCAACGGTGTTCAGGCGTTAAAGGGAATCGACTTCCATGTTGATCCGGGCGACTTCTACGCGTTGCTTGGACCGAACGGTGCGGGCAAGACCACCGCAATTGGCATCATCTGCTCATTGGTCAACAAGACCGCAGGCGAAGTCAGGATCTTCGGGCACGACATCGATACGGATCTTGCGGCGGCCAAAGCATGTATCGGACTCGTACCTCAGGAGATAAACCTGAACCTGTTCGACACGGTGTTGAATACGGTCGTTAACTCGGCAGGCTACTACGGGATCAACCGCAAGCTGGCTATGCAGCGAGCCGAGCAATACCTGGGCGAATTGCGCCTGTGGGATCGACGTCACGATATATCGCGAACGCTGTCCGGTGGCATGAAGCGTCGCTTGATGATCGCGCGCGCCTTAATGCATGAGCCGACACTGCTGATTCTCGACGAGCCGACAGCCGGGGTCGACATAGAAATACGCCGATCAATGTGGGACTTCCTGAAAAAAATCAACGAAGCGGGAACGACCATCATTCTGACAACACACTATCTTGAAGAGGCCGAAACGCTTTGTCGAAATGTCGCGATAATCGATGAGGGACGGATCATTGAAGACGCCCGCATGAGCACTATCTTGAGACAGCTCAAAGGCGAGGTTTTCATTCTTAGCCTGGACCAGCAGTTGGCAGACACAGCGGTAATTGACGGCTTCCAAATCAAATTGCGTGAACACTGCGAACTGGAAGTCGTCATTGGTGACGACAGCAATTTAAATGCACTTTTTGCCGCACTCAGTGAGCAGGGCATTATTGTGACCAGCCTGCGAAACAAATCGAACCGCCTGGAAGAACTGTTCATGCGCCTGGTTGATCGCAAGCAGCGTTCGGCAACGGCAGTATAAGCGGGCGAGGAAATGGACTACAGACTAAATTGGGTCGGGCTGAAGACCATCATCACGAAAGAAGTTCTTCGTGTGCTTCGAATCTGGGTGCAAACAATCGTGCCACCCGCGATCACGATGACTCTCTACTTTATTATTTTTGGCAACCTGATCGGGCGCCGGATCGGCACCATGGATGGTTTCGACTACATGCAGTTCATCGCGCCAGGCCTGATCATGATGTCCGTTATCACCAATTCCTACGGCAACGTCGTGTCATCATTCTTCGGCGCTAAATTCGGCCGCCACATTGAAGAGATGATCGTGTCGCCCATGTCGAATGCGACCATCATCCTGGGTCATGTGGCCGGTGGTGTCATCCGCGGGTTGCTGGTCGGCACCATGGTGACAGTGATCGCGCTCGCGTTCACCAACCTGAGCATCGAACACCCGCTGATCACGTTCTCCATGATCCTGTTGACTTCAATCGTGTTTGCGCTTGCCGGTTTTATTAACGCGATCTTCGCTCGAAAATTTGACGATATTTCCATCATCCCGGCGTTCGTGCTGACGCCGCTTACCTATCTTGGTGGCGTGTTCTATTCAATTTCGCTTCTCCCCGACTTCTGGCAGCAGGTTTCTCGCGGCAATCCTATTCTTTATATGGTGAATGCATTCCGCTATGGAATTCTTGGCGTATCCGATATCAGCATTGAAACCGCTTATATTATTGTTTGCCTGTTCATCGCAGGGCTGTTTACAGCCTGCCTGATGTTATTGAATCGCGGCGTCGGAATACGCGAATAAGATGTGTGGCCGATTCGCTTTTTATTCACCGAGCGAGGCGACAACTGCACTATTCGGCGTGCATACAAAGGTCGAAATCGCGACCCGATATAACATCGCGCCGACGCAATTTGTAGCGGCTATTCGAAATGACGAGTCGAAGTCGCGAGAGTTGGTCATGCTTCGCTGGGGTCTTGTACCGTTCTGGGCGAAGGATCCTGCTATTGGCAACCGCATGATCAATGCGCGTGCAGAGACAGTAGCGGAAAAGCCATCGTACAGAAACGCCTACAAGAAACGCCGTTGCCTGATTCTTGCCAGCGGTTTTTACGAGTGGCGAAAAGAAGGCAATGGCAAGACGCCGTACTACATCACGACCGAAGATGACTCACCGTTTGCATTTGCGGGTCTTTGGGAGCGATGGGACTCTAAAGCGACGGACGAGTCGTTACAAACTACAACCATCATCACGGTTGATGCGAACGATTTTATGCAAGACTTGCACCACAGAATGCCAATAATTCTGCAAGCGCCCGGCGCCGACCGATGGCTGTCTGGCGACGATGAGCTGATTCACAATGTTGCGGAGATCACGCCGCCGCTAAAGGCCTGGGCCGTAGACCGACGTGTCAATAACGCCCGCAATGAAGGCGCGGAGCTGATCGAGCCGAGCCCATCTTAATAATTCCGGGGACAATAATTCCGGGGACAGTTTACTTAATTAATTTTTCAGCAATATTTCAGACATGAGCGGTCCGAGCAATTAAGTAAACTGTCCCCGGAATTATTCTCGTGACAATAAGAATCGCGTTCCCATATAATCCAGAATAACGCCCTCTGGAACAATTTCCGCTACCAATGGTCCCTCTTCCATCGTGGCGTTCTCGGCATACTTGTTCATGTTGATAAAAACGAATCGTTCGCTTGGTGTGCCATTGAATACGTGAAGATCCAGGTGCAGGTCCGGTAGCTGGACACTGCCATTTGCGCGCACTTCATTAAACGATTTGTACAATGCGGTTGAGGTTGATGGCAGCGTTGCGGATGCGGATGGTTTCACACTGCCACTCTCCTGGACTATTGTTGTTGCCTGCGGTTGTGGCTCCCAACTGGTCGCCGCGTCGTTTGACGATGGTTTGTTTTGCCTGTCCCTGGCGTTGGCTACCAGGTCACGAAAAGAATCGGGCTGTGCCACAACCGTATCGTCGGTCGTTGCGATGGGTGCCGGGCCGACAGCTGTCGGGTCCGGTTTGAGGAAGATGACCATCAGGACAACAACATTAACCAACAACAATGCGCCGACAATATACAACCACCGCGACGAAGCCGACTTTTCTGTGCCTGTCGGAATGTGCGCGCTTTCTGGCCGGTTCTTCCCCTGCCTGTCCGCTTCCGATTTCTTCAACGCATCCAGAATAAACGACATTAGAAAACCCTCAGCGGCTCAGCCGCCGGCCGACAAGCTGGGTCTGTCATCCAGCCCCAGTCGTGAGTTAATTATGATTTGTGTTTGTTGACCGGCCAGACCATCGGCCTCGAGTCTGTTGCGCCGTTGGAAATCCATGAGCTGCCTTTCCAGCTCAGCATCAAAAATTTCAGAGTCGCTAACGGTAACGGGGCCGGTTGAGCCCAGCGCCGTCAGAGATTGCCTTAGCCAGATTACCTTCGTGCCTCGCGCGCCGAGCTGTAGCGCCGATGGATCGCCGTTGGGTGGCTGCCAGATAAGCAGATACTGTCCGTACCAAAGCTCGGCAATCCTGTCGATCGGAATCGTCATGCGTTCGGCGCCGATCAGCAGATCCGCGGAATCCTCACTTACAGCAACCATGACGGCGCGATGTGGATGCCCGGTGCTGTCGGTCAAGGTCAGGACCACTGGTTTGTCGAGCTGACGCAGCAGGCTCCAGGATCCACGCTGACTAAGGCAGCTCAATCCGGCGGATTCTGCCTGGGCGCAGGCAGACGGAATGTTCTTGTCGTAGTCGACGCCCCATATCGCAAGCAATGTTGTCATGGCTTTCGTCGTTGTAGTGAGCGCCGTTGAATTTTGCAACAGGATATCGAGCGAGTCCTGTTCTGCCATTGAGCCGGAGGCCGGGGCGCCGGTCTCAACAGTCTGCGTTCTGGTTTCAGTCGCTGCAACAGGCTGCACATCCGTAGCAGGCGACCGGGCATCTCGAGTCATTGCCCAGATACCGGCAAGAATGATCACCGCCGTAAGAGCACCTATCGCGGGTAGCATCCAGTTCCGGTTTGACAGGGTGCTTTCCTTGCCGGCGATTTCCTTGGCTGACTTGTGCACAATCTGTGGCGTCACCTTGCGGACTTCCTGGCTATATGCGCCCAGCAATGCGCGATCGCACACGACATTGATTAGTCGCGGAACGCCCTTGGAAAACTTGAACACTTCTCGTTTGGCGCCATCGTCAAAAATATCGCCAAGGCCGCCCGCCACTTTCAGCCGGTGATCGATGTAGCGAATAGTGTCTTCTTTCGATAGCGGCTCGAGGTGATAACGACCGGTCACTCGCTGCGCGAGCTGCCGCAAATTTGATCGCGACAATTTCTCACGTAATTCAGGCTGTGCAATCAGGATGATTTGCAACAGTTTTTGTTTGGTGGTTTCAAGATTCGTCAGCAGCCGAATCTGCTCCAGCACATCGGTCGACAGGTTTTGTGCTTCGTCGACCAGCAAAATAGTGCGATTGCCTGCCGCATGCGATGCCAGCAAGTGCCGATTCAGCGTGTCAACCAGCGCTTTTACGCTGTTTCTGTCTTCCGGAAGCGGGACTTTGATCTCTTCGCAAATGGCTGCAAGAAATTCGACTGGGGACAGCTGCGGATTCAATATCAGCGCAATATCAATGCCCTTTGGAATGCGGGCAAGCAGCGTACGGACCAGCGTTGTTTTGCCAGTGCCGACTTCACCGGTTAACTGAATGAAGCCGCTGCTGTCTTTGACGCCGTAAACAAGGTGGGCGAGGCCTTCGGTGTGCCGCTCACTCATAAACAGGTAACGCGGATCAGGCGTTATCCGGAACGGCTTTTCATTAAGTCCGAAATATTTCGTATACATCGGGTGCGGCGTATCCTACAGCTCTGATCAGGGCATTGATTCTACCTGATTTGGTCGGGGTTCAGGCTTCTGGCACGACTTAGCGACTGATCGCCAAAACGTTGCCGAATATCATCGACTGTCTGGTCTATCTTCGAGCCACCGGATGCGGTTTTTGTCGCAAACAAATCCAGCTGATCAGAGCCCCCCAGCGAACTGCCGCCGACGCCCAACAGGCGAACGCGAGCGCCCGGATTATCTGCCAGCCACCGGGCCAGAAGGTCTTTTGCGACCTCATATAATGTGTCGAGGCTGTTGCTGGGCGGATGTAACGTGCGTTGCCTGGTAAAAGTCGAGAAATCAGCGCGCCGGATCTTGAGCTGCAACGTGCCCGCCACCATTTTCTTTGCTCGCAGCCGCTGCGTTGTTCTTTCTGTCAATCGCAGCAATTCACGATGCAGATCGGCAACAATATGCAGGTCTTTTTCAAACGTTTCCTCCGCGCTGATCGATTTGTCGGCGCGCGATGCGATCACCGGTCGATGGTCTATGCCCGCCGCTCGCTCGCGGGTCCGTTTGGCGAAGCGCCCGAAGACCTCATCAAGCGCCTGATCGGAGGCGAGCCGCAGGTCGGCAATGGATATGATGTTCTTCCGCTGTAACCTCGCCAGCGTTTCCCGACCGATCCCGGGGATAAACTCCACTGGCAGCGGGTCCAGTGTCGCCATCGTCATGTCTTCAGAAACTACGACCAGGCCATCCGGTTTATCCAGCTCCGACGCAATTTTTGCGACCAGTTTGTTTGCAGCAACGCCGACCGACGCGGTCAGTTTCGTCGTTTCATTTATGCGTTGTTTCACAAGCACCGCAATTTGTTCCGCGCTGCCGAATATCGCCAGGCTGTCACTGACGTCAAGAAACGCTTCGTCCAGCGAAAGACCTTCGACCAGGGGAGTGAATTCATTGAATATTTCGAAGATTTGTTCGGACACGGCTTTGTAGTGAGACATACGCGGGCTTACCCGAATCAGGTCCGGACATCGTCGCAGCGCCTCGCGCATCGGCATAGCTGATCGAATGCCGAATTTTCGTGACTCGTAACTCGCGGCAGCAACTACACCCCGATTGCTGCCGCCGCCGACAACCACCGGCTTGCCGCGTAGCGTCGGATCATCCCGTTCTTCTACAGACGCATAAAACGCATCCATATCGACGTGCAGAATTTTGCGCGTCGCCGCCATCGTTACATTGCTCGTTCGATAATGAACCGGGCAAGCGTTCGAAGCAGCGTTCCGGCCTCACCAAATGGCGCTATTTCCTTTAGCGCAAGGTCAAGCAACTCCCGGCAACGGGCACGCGACTCCTCCAGGCCAAATACGGATGGCCAGGTTGCTTTTCCCATGCGCTGGTCTGCGCCTGCCGATTTTCCTATTACGTCTGTCTCGCCTTCGATGTCGAGAATGTCATCGCGAATCTGGAAGGCCAGGCCAATCTTGCTGGCGAAGTTTTCCAGGCGGATTTTGTCACTATCGTTAATGGACGCTGACATTTCGCAAGTACTCATTACGCAAGCGCTGAACAGGGCGCCGGTTTTAAGCGAATGCATCTCTTGCAAAGTCTCACTTGAAATATACTTGCCTTCGGAGGCCAGGTCGATCGACTGGCCACCGGTCATCCCAAGCGAGCCGCATGCAGCAGCCGTGATATTGATCGCGAGAACTCTTTCCCGGTCCGACAGGCCCTTGGCTGACGCGATGACCTGAAATGCCAGCGGCTGCAGCGCGTCTGCAGCGAGTATGGCTGTGGCTTCGTCGAATGCACGATGCACGGTAGGCTGGCCGCGACGCAAATCGTCATCGTCCATTGCCGGCAGGTCATCATGGATGAGTGAAAAAGCGTGAATGAGCTCGATCGCAGCCGCCAGCGGATCAAGCTTTTGCAGATCGATTTCCAGACACTCGCCTGTGGCGTATACCAGCAGGGGGCGGAGACGCTTGCCGCCGGACAATACGGCATATCGCATGGCCTCATGCAGCCGACGTGGGGTCTCCGATGCTGCCGGCAGCGCTTCGGCCAGCACGCCATTGACGCGTCGGATGTAGCTATCAAACAGTTCGGATTCTGTACCTGCCAAGAATGGATGCTCCGCGAAAATGCCGGTGTCGTAGCGTACACCGATTGGGCCAACGAGGTCTGTCGAATATCAGCGTCTGAGCTATAATCCGGCCCCTCCTTTCTATCCTGCAAGTCTTTTGAAATTGCACACAGGATCACTCATGCGCGCGTCAGCTGTTGCACAATCCAATATCGCGCTCATCAAGTATTGGGGCAAACAGGATGTTACCGGAAACATTCCGGCGGCCGGGTCGTTGTCGATAACGCTGGACTCGTTAGAGACTCGAATGACGGTCGAATTCGACGATCGCCTTGGCGCGGACGAACTGCAGCTTAACGGCGAACCCGCCGCAAGAATGTTGCCCCGCGTTTCACACTGTCTGGATAATCTCCTTGGCTCGAAGCGGGCGGCGGCGGCGATCGAGAGTGTCTGTAATTTTCCGATTGCGGGAGGACTGGCTTCATCGGCTTCCGCGTTTGCGGCGCTTGTGGTGGCAGCAAGCCGAGCGGCAGGCAAGCAGCCCGACACGTTGTCGCTGGCAAGGGCAGCCGGGCAGGCGTCGGGCTCCGCAGCACGCTCGTTGTATGGGGGGTTCGTTGAGCTGCAACTAATCGAAGAAGAAGGATCGCCTGCGATTGCCGTCGATTCGATACTCCAGGAAAATGCATGGCCGATGCAGGTGATTGTGGCAATCACTGCAACAGGCGAGAAGCCCGTTAGCTCGAGCGATGCGATGAATCTCAGTGCGAAGACGTCACCGTTCTACGCGAGTTGGCTGGAACATCAGGATCACGATCTGGAAATTGCACGATCAGCTGTCGCAGATCGGGATTTTTCGGCATTGGCAGCGATCTCGGAACACAATTGCCTGAAAATGCACTCCGTCATGTGGGCCTCCCGGCCACCGGTTGTGTATTGGAACAAAGCAACGCTGGCTTGCATGGAGACCATCAGACGATTGCAGGTAGACGGTGTCCCGGTATTTTTCACCATTGATGCCGGTCCGCAAGTTAAAGCAGTTTGTCTGCCCGATTTCGCAGACCGGGTTCGCAAAGCATTGCAAGAGACGGATGGAGTGATCGATACCATGGAATCGTCGCTTGGTGGTGGTGCGCGTCTGCTGAGTATGTCGTGAATCGAATCGTCACATCCGCCCCCGGCAAGATTCTGCTCTGCGGTGAGTACGTCGTTTTAGACGGCGCGCCTGCACTGTGCGTTGCGATAAACAGGCGTGCGAGTGTAAGCATCCAGGAAAACGGCCTGGCTCAGCATGCCGTCACGAGTCCCGGATTTGCAGACGACCGGTTCTTGTTTTCGGTCGATGCGAGTGGTGGATTCGATTGGCAAACAAGTGACGCGGAACGACCGGATTTTTCGTTGCTGGAACAAGTCTGGGCTGCACTGAAACCGGTGCCGCCCGCGCCGGTTGACATGGTGCTGGATACCCGGGCGTTCACCGACCCATCGTCCGAGCGAAAATTCGGTCTGGGCGGCAGTGCGGCATTGACGATCGCATTGTCGGCAGCGATCGCCAGCTTGCAACACGCAACGGTCGACGTTGATCAGATGATCGAATCCCACCGCCAGTTCCAGGGTGGGCGTGGCAGCGGCGCTGACATAGCCGCGTCATATACCGGCGGTTTGATCGAATACCAGATCGGTAATCCGGCGATGTTGTATCCAATGAAGTGGCGCGGCGACCTGCAAATGGCTGTTCTGTGGAGCGGTAAGTCGGTCAGCACATCCGATAAACTGTCGCAGTTCGCATCAGCTAAGCTCGGCAGCAACAGCCGACAGGATCTCGCCGCCGCGAGTGCGGCGATTGTCAGTGCCTGGAGCGATTCTGATGCCGGGAAAATCATGTCCCTGTTCGGCTCGTACACGGAAGATCTTGTCGAGTTCAGCAACGCGCAAGGCTTAGGCATTTTCGAGGGGGGGCATGCGGAACTGTTTGAGTTGGCGCAAGACAGCGGCGTGGTATATAAGCCCTGTGGTGCCGGTGGAGGTGATGTTGGAATGGTCCTGGCATTGAGCAAGGATGCGCTAGACCGGTTTGTAGACATTGCGACGGCTGGAAACTTCTGCAATCTGGATTTGAGTATTGATGATGACGGCCTCACCGTCGGTGATTACAAACATGAGTGATTCACGGTTGCCGGGTTTTTTCAGAAAGCGAGTTGCACAGCGGCTGGATACGCTTGCCGATCGCGGATTTATTGATTCGGACGATGTGAAAATGCTGCGGCAATCTGCCGGCATCCTGCCACGCGATGTGGCAGACAAGATGGTCGAAAATGTCATCGGCGTTTTTGGTATGCCATTGGCCGTTGCGCCCAATTTTCTGGTCAATGGTCGCGACTATGTCGTGCCGATGGTTATAGAGGAACCCTCTGTGGTCGCCGGCTTAAGCGCTGCCGCACGCCTGATGCGGCATGGCGGAGGCTTCACGGCACGCTCGGGTGAACCGGCATTAGTCGGTCAGGTGCAACTCATTGACGTTAGCGACCCGGACAACGTTATCGAAGTTTTGCTGGCGGCCGAAGACGAATTGCTGCAAGAAGCAAACGCGTTGCAACCGAAACTGCTAAAGCGCGGCGGCGGTGCTCGATCAATCGAAATTGTCAAACACAAGCTTGCGGGCGGCAGTTGGAGCGTCGTCGTGCACATTGCGGTCGATACTTGCGACGCAATGGGCGCCAATATCGTAAATACAATCTGCGAAGGTCTCGCACCCGGCATCGAAAGGCGGTCCGGCTGCAAGGTCGGCTTGCGAATCTTGAGTAACCTTGCCGACAAGGCATTGGTGACATCGTCGGTGACCTTGCCGCTTGAATGCCTGCGAATGCCAGGGCATGCGCCCGAGACGGTCAGGGATGGCATCGTCATGGCCAATGAGCTTGCAATAGCCGATCGCTACAGAGCAACGACGCATAACAAAGGTGTGATGAACGGCATAGACGCCGTCGCGATTGCAACCGGCAACGACTGGCGTGCCATTGAAGCGGCAGCACATGCTTACGCAAGTCGCGATGGCAGCTACCGGGCGCTGACAAACTGGAGCAAAACCAAAGAAGGTGATCTGCACGGAGAAATCACACTGCCGTTAAAGGTCGGTATCGTCGGTGGTTCGCTGAAAACGAATCCCGGTGCCCGCATTGGTTTGAAAATTGCGGCAGTCGAATCGGCAACAGAGTT
>SMVA01113991.1_pt1 | contig 28869 bp, 24 predicted proteins | sample 2456451 | NCBI WGS metagenome assembly SMVA01 (sample SAMN11095933, study PRJNA526329) | marine sediment metagenome | biome: Marine sediment; feature: Surficial sediment; material: Deep marine sediment; isolation source: Hadal surficial sediment | place: Pacific Ocean | collected 2014-05 | depth... | reverse complement strand
GCTCAACCGACCCGATAAGCTCAACGCGATGAACGCCCAGATGCACGACGAACTGGGTCGGGTCTGGGAAGATTTCAGGGACGATCCCGCAATGCGGGTGGCCATCCTGTCAGGAAATGGCCGCTGCTTCAGTGCCGGTGCGGATTTGTCCGGCGGCGCCCCGACCGACTACCGATACACCGGGGAGTTCCCCGACATCACCCAGACGCGCAACGTGTTCAAACCGATCATTGCGGCGATGCACAGCCACGTGGTCGGCTACGGCTTGTGGATCGCCCTGGACACCGACATCAGGATTGCGGCCGACGACGTATCGTTCTGGTTGCCCGAACCCCAGTGGGGTATCGCCACCATCCCCGCGGCCTGGTTCCCTAAAATCATGCCCTGGGCGATCGCGTCCGAGTTACTGCTGTTGGCCGAGCGCATCGACGCGCAGCGTGCCTATCAAGTCGGGCTGGTCAACAAGGTGGTCGCGCCCGACCAGCTCATGGCGGAAGCGGAAAGGGTTGCCAACCGGATCTGCGAGCTGAGCCCGATGGCCGTGCAGGGAATGAAAGAGTCGATGGTGCGCGCCGCGACACTGGACTACAACGCGGTCGATCAGATCACCGATTGGATTCAAACGCGCGTGATGACTTCGGAGGATCGCAAGGAAGGTGCCAAGGCGTTCCTCGAGAAGCGCCGGGTCGAATGGCCCGGCAAGTAGGCTTGCGGATCGTCACTGATCTGAAAGCACCGCGTCCAGAAATCTCGCGAGTAAGGGGTCGAACGCCTCTCGGGCATCCCGGAAAGGGGCGTGTCCCGAACCGTCGATGACGTGTATCTGGTTCTCCCACAGATTGGCGTAGTTCAGGGTCGCCAGGTAGGCATTGTTCACGAAGGGCTCGTCGGCCCCCGTGACCACCGCCAGGGGAACCGGCGATGTCTCCACCAGCGTTCGCTGATCGACGTGACGCCCCGCCACCGCCGCGTCCATCATGATGCGGCGGGCCCGTCCGTCCGTACGTCGAACCGCACGCCGCATGAAGTCCTCGGCAATCCCCGTCGTCTCGTCGGCGTAGGCCACCGCCTCCGCTGCGCTGAGATGCTCCCGGGCTGTGAATTCCATGTGCGGGCTCGGCAGGAACCCGGCCGCCATATCCGCGGGGTCAGGGCCGACCGGGGGCGTTCCGGTGATCAGCAGACCCGCGACGTCCAGATTGCGGGTCAGGAGTTCGATACCTATATGCCCGCCGAGCGACCAGCCAACAACCGCACAACGGCGCACACCGAGGTGTTCCAGCAACATCAGCGCGACATCGGCGTACGCCGCAATATGGTAGCTGTGCTCTGGTTCGGGCGCATCGCTCGACTCGCCGTGTCCCGGCAGATCGAACGCGATCATGCGGTATCGATGTCCTGACGCACCGTCGAGTTGCAGATCGAACACTTCCTTACACGCTGAGTTGCCATGAATGAACAACACGGCGGGACCTGAGCCAGACGACTCCTTGAAGGCAATGTTGCCGTGCGATGTTGCCAGTGTGCTCATGGGTTCAGTCCGGAGAAGCTTGGCAGCCAGCCCCTAACCGCGTGTGCGGCGGGTAGTCTATCATCGGCGCCTTCGACGTCGTGATGGGCAATCGACGGGACTACGGGGGAACGACATGGCGAAGTGGCAGCAGCGGCGCAGTTTCTGGACCTGGGGCTATGAATCCGACGAGCCGAGCGACGCCGAACGCAAGGCGATGGCCAAACAGGTCAGCCAACGGCTGGGGCGCGAAGTTGTGCCCCCGCCCGTGCCGGCCATTGACCAGATTGAGCTGCGAGCGCCAAGGCTGAAGGTGCCCGATGCCATGCCCTGGGTGTCCAGCGAGCATGCCGAGCGGGTGCTGCACACCCACGGAGGGCATTCATTGGAACTGCTCGCCGGGCTGCGCGGTGAGTTTCCCGAGCCACCCGATGCGGTAGCGCATCCCCGCACCGAGGATGAACTGGAAGCGACCCTGGCCTGGTGCGATACGCACCGCTATGCCGCGATTCCTTACGGCGGGGGCACCACGGTGGTGTGGGGCGTGAGCGTGCCGGAATCGGCGGATGCGGCGGTGACCATCGACCTGGATCATTTGAGCCAGGTTCTGGAGATTGACGAAATCTCGCGCGCGGTGCGCGTACAGGCGGGCATGCTCGGGCCGGACCTGGAGGATGCGTTACGTCCAGCGGGTTTGACGCTGCGCCACTTCCCGCAGAGCTTTCCCTGGTCCACGGTCGGCGGTTGGGTAGCCACCCGCTCCGGCGGACACTACGCCACCAATCACACCCACATCGATGACTTCGTGGAGAGCACCCGCATGCTCACACCTGCCGGATGGTGGGAATCACGGCGCCTGCCGGGCAGCGGCGCCGGACCGAGTCCGGACCGGCTGGTGATTGGGTCCGAAGGTATTTTGGGGATCATCAGCGAGTGCTGGCTTCGCGTCCAGAAACGTCCGAAGTTCCGCGCCACCGCCGGGGTCGTTTTTTCAAGCTGGGAAACAGCTTACACGGCAACCCGCCACATCGTGCAAGCCAAGCTGTGGCCCGCAAACCTGCGCTTGCTCGATCCGTTGGAGGCACGCCAGGCCGCGGGCCTCGATGGTGCGCAGGCGCTGTTGATCATCGGTTTCGAATCCAGCGACGTGCCGCAGGACGCGTTCATGCGGGAAGCGGTCGGAATCGCCCGGGATCACGGCGGCGACATCGACGATGCCGACATTCGGATCGACGACGGGTCCGGCAAGGCGACCGGCAGGGAAGGCGCGGTGGGCGCGTGGCGCAACGCGTTCATCGGGGTCAATGCCGGCGTGACCAATGGTCTGGGCTTGCTCAACGATACCTTCGAAACGGCAGTGACCTGGGACCACTGGCCGGAGTTCGACGCCCACGTGCGTGCCGAGGTCGGTCGCGCGCTGAACGATACACTGGGCGCGGGTCATACCCTGTCGTGTCGGTTCACGCACGTGTATCCGGACGGCCCCGCACCGTACTATTCGTTCGGCGGGGTCGTGCCGTTGGGAAACGAGCTGGCACTGTGGCGGGAGATCAAAGCGGCCGCCGTCGAAGCGGTGGTGGGTGCGGGTGGTACCGTAACCCACCATCATGCCGTGGGGCGCCTGCACGCCGAGGGTTGGGCAAAACAGCGACCGGCACTGTTCGGTGAGGTACTGCGCGCGGCAAAACGAACCCTGGACCCCAATGGAATTTTGAACCCCGGCGTGTTGCTCGACGAGGGAAACTGATCAGGCGATTCCGGCAACGCGCCTGTCAGTCCTCGGCCGAATCGCGACGCACCCACCGACTGGTCGCGCCGACGTCCTCCAGCGGCTCGTCGGCCTTCTGCCAGCCGCCGAAGCCCGGCTCGAGATGGGCGACGCGCGTGAATCCCATGTCTTCCAGAGCCTTTACCCCAAAAACCGATCGTCCGCCGCCCGCGCAAAACAGCACGATCCGACGATTTTCCTGGAAGTAGTCGCGATAGTAAGGGCTTGCTGGATCGGCCCAGAACTCCAGCATTCCCCGGGGGACGTGTTTGGCGCCCGGAATCGTACCGAGGTCTATCCGCTCCTGCAGCTCGCGGATGTCCAGCAGCAGGAGGTCCCCATCCCCGGCCATCTCAGACTTCAGATCCGGGACACTCAGATTTTCAATGGTCGCCTTCTCGGCGTCCACCCGTTCAAAGATGCTCTTGATCGGCAACGAAATCTCCAGCGACGACATAGCTGTGCCGAGTGTACATCGACCGGCGCGCGTCGATCACGCCGGTATTGAATCCGAGCCAGCTCATGCGGCCCAGATGACGGGCATGTTCGATCTTCAGACAACGGTCCATGATCACCTCGAGTCCCGCATCCCGGGCCCGTGCCGCGGCATCGAAGTGGATCACCCCGAACTGCAGCCACAGTGCCCGGGCACCGATGGCGATGGCCTCATCCACCAGATCGGGCACGGCACCTGGATCCCGGAAGACGTCGACCACGTCCACCGGGACACCGATCTCCGCCAGACTCGCGTGGCAGGACTCGCCCAGAATTTCCGCCTCGCGCGGATTTACCGGAATCACCCGGTAGCCATGTCGCTTGAGATAAAAACCGACGAAGTTGCTGGGCCGCAACTCGTTGCTCGAAAGGCCCACCACTGCCACGGTACGCATCGAGGCAAGCAGCCGCTGGATCCGCACCGGATCCTGGTAGTCACGCAGATCGGTCGCTTCGCTCACAGCGCGGCAAACCCCTGTTCCAAGTCCCAGATCAAATCGCTCGGGTCTTCAATGCCGATCGAGAGGCGAATGGTACCGGCGGAGATTCCGGTAGCTTTCAGCTCGGCTTCATCGAGCTGGCGGTGCGTGGTGCTGGCGGGATGAATAATCAGGCTTTTCGCATCGCCAACATTCGCCAGATGAGAAAACAGGCTCACCGCCCGGATGAACGTCGCACCCGCATCGCGTCCGCCATCGAGATCGAAGCAGAATACCGCACCGGGACCGCCTGGCAGGTATTTGTCCACAAGCGCACGATACGAACTTCCTGCCAGTCCCGGATACCGTACCGCGGTGACCTTCGGATGGTCCGCCAGGTGCTCAGCGATGGCCTGTGCATTCGCTGTGTGCCGCTGCATGCGCAACGGCAGGGTTTCCAGACCTTGCAGAAAGAGAAACGCGTTGAATGGGCTCATGGCAGCGCCCAGGTCCCTGAGCGTTTCGGCGCGCAATTTCATCAGGTAGCCGTACGTGCCGAAGGTCTCGTGAAACGCCAGGCCGTGGTACGCCGGGGAGGGTTCGGCGATCACGGGGAAGCGGCCGTTGGACCAATCGAAGGTACCCGAATCGACCACGAGACCGCCAATGCTGGTGCCGTGGCCGCCAATGAACTTGGTCGCCGAATGCACCACGATGTCCGCCCCCCAGGCGATCGGGTTACACAGGTAGGGGGTCGCGAAGGTATTGTCGACGATCAGCGGCGTGGCATGGCCGTGAGCGAGTTCCGCCAGAGCTTCGATGTCCAGCACGTTGCCCCCCGGGTTACCGATCGTTTCGCCAAACAACACCTTGGTGTTGTCCTGGAGTGCGACTTCCCAGTTCGCGAGGTCATCCGGGTCGACGAAGGTCAACTGCACCGACAGCTTACGCATGATGTGTTTCAACTGAGTCACCGTGCCGCCATACAGCGCCGCTGAGGCAACCACGTGATCGCCCGGCTCCAACAGCGTGAACAGTACGGCGTTCTGGGCCGCCAACCCACTTGCGAACGCGACGGCGCCCGCGCCGCCTTCGAGGTTGGAGATGCGTTCCTCCAGGCTGGCCACCGTGGGGTTCATGATCCGCGAATACGTGTTGCCGTACTCCTGCAGATTGAAATACGCCGCCGCCGACTCCGGGTCCTCGAATACGTAACTCGACGTCTGGTAGATCGGCACTGCCCGGGCTCCGGTGGCCGAATCGGGACGCGCTCCGGCGTGTACCGAGCGGGTATGGAATCCGAACTCATGTGCGGGTCTGATCTGGTTCATTTACCGGAGTCGGGTTCAAGACCCTCGCGTCGAGCGCACCGCCGTCAGGTACGCGTCCTGGAGGCCTCCGCCTGTTCGAGTTCACGCTGGATGCGCAGGTAGATCTCTTCCCGGTGGACCCCAACCTCCCGGGGTGCCTCGACTCCAAGGCGAACCTGGCTACCCTTCACCCCTAGCACGGTGACCGTAACATCGTCACCAATCATGAGTGTCTCGCCAGCACGTCGTGTGAGAATGAGCATCGGATGAGCCCCCCTTCGCCCGTTGTGGTGTACTCCCTTTTACCCTATCAACCCCTATCCGGCTTTTACGGGGTAACTCGCCCCCGCTGACTCTTGATCGGTCGGCCGTCGCTCAGTCGAGTGTGCGCCGTGACGACGGGAATGACAAACTCCAGTCCGTCATTCCTCCATCAGCTGGCCGTCACTGAGTTTGAAGGTCGTATGAATTGCCCGGACGGCCAGTTCCAGATAGCGCTCGGCGATGACCACCGAGATCTTGATCTCGGAGGTCGATATCATCTGGATGTTGATGGATTCGTCTGCCAGCGCGTCGAACATCTCGGTGGCCACGCCCGCATGAGAGCGCATGCCCACGCCAACCACTGAGACTTTGGCAATTCGATCATCGCCAATCAACTCGCGGGCACCGAGTGACTCCTTCAGGGGTTCCAACAGTCTAATGGCCTTCGCATAGTCTTCGCGCTTGACCGTGAACGTGAAGTCGGTCGAGCCATCGGCGCCCACGTTCTGAACGATCATGTCGACTTCGATGTTGGCCTTCCCGACCGGGCCGAGAATCTTCGACGCCACTCCGGGAATGTCCGGAACACCCAGCATCGTGACCTTCGCTTCGTCCCGGGAGTAGGCAACCCCCGAAACCACAGGTTTCTCCATGGTGCCTTCCTCCGTCGTAATGAGCGTACCGGGGCCTTCGTCGAAGCTCGATAGCACCCGCACCGGTACGCCGTACTTACCCGCGAATTCGACGGCTCGCGGATGCAGTACCTTGGACCCGAGACTTGCCAGTTCCAGCATCTCCTCGAAGGTCAGTCGTTCCAGCAGCGCGGCGTTTTCGACAATCCGTGGATCGGCCGTGAACACTCCATCAACGTCGGTGTAAATCTGACATTCATCTGCGCCCAGCGCCACGCTCACGGCGACCGCCGTGGTGTCCGACCCGCCTCGACCCAGGGTGGTCAGGTTGCCTTCCGCATCGATCCCCTGGAAACCGGCGATCACCGACACGACACCCGCGTCGATATCGGCCCGCAAGGACGTCACATCGATATCCTCGATGCGCGCCCGGGTGTGATTGCTGTCCGTGTGAATCGCAATCTGAGCGCCCAGATAGGAGCGCGCCGGGCAATCGCGTTCCGTCAGTGCCATGCTCAACAAGGCAACCGACACCTGCTCTCCCGACGCCAGCAGCACGTCCATTTCACGTGCCGACGGCTCCTCGGCGACCTCGTGCCCCAATGAGGTCAGACGATTGGTTTCACCACTCATCGCCGAGACCACCACGACCACATCATGACCTTGGGCACGGGAGCGCGCGACGCGATCGGCAACGGCGTGGATGCGTTCGACGGATCCGACCGACGTGCCACCAAATTTCTGAACGTAAAGCGCCACCCTCAGCCCCGTTCCGCAACCCAGTCGGCGAGCGAATCCAGCGCATCGTCGAGGGCTTCGGGCTTGTCACCCCCACCGCCCTGCGCCATGTCCGGCCGACCTCCGCCGCGCGCGCCGACCCGCGCACCAATCTCGTTGATCACATCGCCTGCGCTGATCCGGTCGGTGAGATCCTTCGTGACGCCCGCAATCAGGTTGACGCGACCGCCATCGACCCGCCCAAGCAGGATGACGGCGCTACCCAGCTTGTCCTTGAGCCTGTCCAGAGTGGCCAGCATCGCCTTCGGGTCGCCCTCCTCCAACCGCGCGGCCAGTACCGCGACGCCCCCAACATCGCGGGCCTGATCCGCCAGATCGCTGCCTTGAAGGGTGGCAAGCTCTGTCTGGGCCCGCTCGAGCTGGCGCTGCAACTCGCGCTGCTGATCCACGAGTTGCCGGACCTTGTCCCCAAGCTGGTGGCGCGGCGAGCGGATCAACTGACCGAGATCCCTGAGCTGCATCTCGCCTTGCTCGATCCACTCGAGCGCACCGGGACCCGACACCGCTTCGACGCGCCGGACCCCCGCCGCGATGCCAGACTCGCTGACCACTCGCAGCACGCCGATGTCGCCCGTGCGGCGCACATGAGTACCGCCGCACAGTTCCACCGAGAATCCTTCACCCATCTCCAGAACGCGCACCGAATCGCCGTAACGTTCGCCAAACAGCGCCATGGCACCGCGCGCAATGGCGTCATCGTAATTGAGAATCTCGGTGGTGACTTCGGTGTTGCGCTGGATCTCCGTGTTCACCAGGGCTTCGATCTCCGCGATCTCTGCGGGCGTTACCGGCTCGCCATGCGAGAAATCGAAACGCAATCGCTCGGCATCGACCAACGATCCACGCTGTCCGACGTGACTTCCCAGCACCTCGCGCAGCGCCGCGTGCAGCAGATGAGTCGCCGAGTGGTTCAATGCGGTGCGCCGGCGCAGCTCCGGATCGACTCGAGCCGAGAGCCGGTCGCCCACCGCAAACGAGCCGCTCTGTACGACGCCCAGATGCAGGTACTGATCTCCGCCGGGAATCGTGTCCGAGACCTGGAATGTTGCCTCCGATCCTCGCATGACGCCGCGGTCGCCGACCTGTCCGCCCGACTCTGCGTAAAACGGTGTGCGATCGACCACCACAACCCCGTTGTCTCCCACGTCCAGGGTCTCCACCGAGTCGAGAACATCGTTCTGTCGCCGATACAGCGCCAGCACCGTGGCGTCTTGTTCGAGGCCGTCGTAGCCGGTGAAGTCGACGGTTGAATCGAGGCGAATCTGCTGGCCAAGGTCGGACTGGAATCGACTGGCGGCCCGGGCCCGCTCACGCTGTTGATCCATGAGCTGCTCGAAAACCGTGCTGTCTACCGTCAGGCCTTTCTCCCGCGCCACATCCGCCGTGAGATCGGCGGGAAAGCCAAACGTGTCGTATAGCTTGAATACCACCTCGCCCGGAATCGTGTTTCCGTCGAGATCCGCGATCGACTTGTTGAGCAGTTCCATCCCCTGCGAGAGTGTTTCCGCGAAGCGTTCTTCTTCGCCGAGCAGGATGCGTTCGATACGTTCACGCTGCCCGGCAAATTCCGGATAGGCCTCCCCCATTTCCTCCACCAAAGGCCCAACCAGCTTGTGAAAGAAACGCTCGTTGATGTCGAGTTTGTGTCCATGCCTGAGGCCGCGGCGAATGATCCGACGCAACACATAACCTCGGTCTTCATTGCTTGGCGTGACGCCATCGGCGATCAGGAACGCGCTGGAACGGATGTGGTCGGCAATCACGCGCACCGACGGGTTGCGCATCAAGCCTTGATCCTCACGGATCCCGGCAATACGTCCGGCCGCCACCATCAACCCGTGGAAGATGTCCGTTTCGTAGGTGCTGTGCACACCCTGGGTAATTGCCGCAGTGCGCTCCAACCCCAGACCCGTGTCCACCCCTGGGCTGGCAAGCGGCGTCAACGTGCCGTCAGTCGAGCGATCGAACTGAGGAAACACCAGGTTCCAGAACTCCATGTACCGATCGCCGTCTTCATCCAGTGTACCGGGTGGGCCACCGGCCACCTCGGAGCCAAGGTCGAAGAAGATCTCCGTGCAGGGTCCGCAAGGCCCCGTGTCGCCCATGCTCCAGAAATTCTCTTCCAGTGACGTGACACGCTTCGGGTCGACGCCAACGCCATCAACCCAAAGCGCGCGGGATTCCTCGTCGTCCGGGTGTACCGTGACCCACAACCGATCTTCCGGAAGCTGCAACACTCGGGTCACGAACTCCCAGGCCCAGGCGATGGTTTCCTCCTTGAAGTAGTCGCCAAAACTGAAATTGCCGAGCATCTCGAAGAACGTGTGATGCCGGGCGGTGTAGCCGACGTTCTCGAGATCATTGTGCTTGCCGCCCGCGCGCACGCACCGTTGCGCCGACGTTGCACGCGTGTACCCCGGATCTTCGATTCCAATCAGCGCATCCTTGAACGGCACCATTCCCGCATTGGTGAAGATCAGCGTTGGATCATTCACCGGCACCAGCGAGCTCGACGGCACCACGACGTGATCTCGTTCGGCGAAGAACTCCAAAAAGCTCGATCGAATTTCGCTGGTCTTCATGACACCCGCTCGGCGCCGCCAGAGGCGACCTTTGGGCAACGGAACCCCGCCACCCTGAAAAATGGGGCGCAAGTATAAAGGAATCGACGGGCGCTTTTCGCCGCTAGATGTCTCGCGAGGACGATCGCGGTCCAGATCGCGTGCCCGAGTCGCAGAGCGCTGCCGACGCCACGCTCAGTCGTGCATTTGGCCCAGCACGCGGTAGATTACGTCCCCGGGGAAGCCACGCTGGGATAGGAACCGGGCCTGACGGCCCCAGGTGGTTCGTTCGCTGGGATGGCCTTTGCCGAATCGCTTTTCGCGTGCCTGTTCGGCCTTGCACTGCCAGAATTCGCCGGTTTCGGTCAGGATGTCGTCCGCCAACTGATCGTCGATCCCCCGGTCGCGCATCTGGGCTCTGATACGCAACGGGCCCTGACCTCGCTGCAGCCTGGAACGCACGAACCCTTCCGCGAAACGTACGTCCGAGATCAGTTCGAGTTCGACCAATCGCGCGACCACTTCGTCGACCACGTCGGCGGGGTGACCCTTCGCGCGGAGTTTTCGTGCAATTTCCATCCGGCCATGCTCGCGACGTCCAAGCATTCTGACCGCCACGCGCTCGACGTCTCGGTGCGCCGTACTGGTCGTCGCTCCAGCGGTCGTTCCGGTCAGGGAAACGTGCTCGCTCACCGGCCGGTGTTCTCTCGCGTCACCGCAGATCGGCGGCGGTTACATCGACCCTTCGGATTGGGCCGGTATTTCCACTTCAACGGCCGACGCGGACGGCACATCGACTTCCACCACCACTGCTTTCTGTTTCTGTTTCTGTTCTGGGGTCGGAAGCAGTTGGGCGCGGATCGCACTCTCGATCTCCTCGGCAATCGCCGGGTTTGCCTCCAGAAATTCGGTGGCCTTCTTGCGACCCTGGCCGATCCGATCGTTCTTGTAGCTGTACCAGGCGCCTGACTTTTCGATGAGACCCTGCTTGGCGCCAATCTCGACGATTTCAGCGAGTCGGTTGATTCCCGTTCCGTAGAGAATCTCAAATTCTGCCTGACGAAACGGCGGCGCAACCTTATTCTTCACCACTTTGACACGGGTCTCGTTGCCGATGACCTCATCCGCATTTTTGACTGCGCCGATCCGACGAATGTCGAGCCGAATGGCTGCGTAGAACTTGAGCGCGTTACCACCTGTAGTAGTTTCGGGTGAGCCGAACATCACACCAATCTTCATGCGGATCTGATTAATGAATATCACGGTGGTGTTGGAATTCTTGATGTTGGCCGTCATCTTGCGCAACGCCTGACTCATCAGGCGCGCCTGCAGGCCCACATGAGACTCGCCCATTTCACCTTCAATTTCAGCCCTGGGCGTAAGCGCCGCGACCGAGTCGATCACGACCAGATCCACCGCCCCCGAGCGGACGATCATGTCGCATATTTCCAGTGCCTGCTCGCCCGTGTCGGGCTGGGACACCAGCAGCTCATCCGTGTTCACGCCTAGCGCCTCGGCGTAGATCGGGTCGAGAGCATGCTCAGCATCGATGAACGCGCAGGTGCCGCCTCCCCGTTGCGCCTCGGCAATCGCCTGCAATGTCAGCGTGGTCTTTCCGGATGACTCCGGACCATAGATTTCAACCACCCGGCCACGCGGCAGGCCGCCGATGCCCAGGGCGATATCGAGGCCGAGAGAGCCGGTTGAAATGGACGGCATATCCACCTGTTCACGATCGCCGAGGCGCATCATGGATCCTTTGCCGAACTGGCGCTCTATCTGGGATAGCGCGGCTGCTAGTGCGCGCTGCTTTGCACTTTCGCCTTTGGCCATTTCGACCTTTGCGGTGTCACCCTTTGATGCGTCGCGTTTTGCCTTGTTTCGTTCGAGCACCTGTCACCTCTATGTTCTTGCATTGTTTCGACGGACGATGGCGATACTGTATATTCAAACAGTACTCATGGCAACAGCCCAGCGCGAATGCCTTACATGCGCGCCGGCAAGTGTCTGACGCCGCACCTTCGGTTGACGCCCGGGCAAGGCCTCTGATTCACTCCGCCCCTCATGAATCAAGAGTCATGAACCAGGAGCCATGAACGACGCCATGAACAGCGCCGTCGGAACATCGTCGCACACGCCCATGATGCAGCAGTATCTAAGCATCAAGGCGCACCATCCGGAGACCCTGCTGTTCTATCGGATGGGCGACTTCTACGAACTGTTCTTCGATGACGCAAAAAAGGCAGCCGATCTGCTGGACATCACCCTTACTGCGCGCGGCCAATCCGCGGGTGAACCGATTCCGATGTGTGGCGTGCCCTACCATGCCGTCGACAACTATCTCGCGCGACTCGTGGCGCGCGGTGAATCGGTCGCGATCTGCGAGCAGATCGGCGACCCGGCGACCTCGCGCGGACCCGTCGAACGCCGTGTCCAACGGGTCATAACGCCCGGAACGCTGACCGAAGAATCGCTGCTGGACGCGGCCACCGACAGCACCCTGTGCGGCGTCTGCGGCACGGCCGAGCGCTATGGACTGGCCTGGCTGAACCTCGCCAGCGGATCCTTCAGCGTGGCGGAACGCAGCGGCAAGGCGGCGTTGCTCGCCGAACTCGAACGAATCCGTCCCAGCGAACTGTTACTGCCCGAATCGCTGAACGGAGCAGTGGTGCTGCCGGGGGTGCCCAGCACGCTGCGCGACGCACTGGCGTTCGATGCGCAACTGGGTCAGGCCGCACTGACCCGTCACTTCGGTACCCGCGACTTGAGCGGGTTCGGGTGCGACGGGCTGGATCCAGCGCTGGGCGCTGCCGCCGCGGTCCTCGAGTACGCGCGCGCCAGCCAGGGCCAGGAGCTGCAGTTCATCGATCAGATGCGCCTGGTGAGTGACGACGCCTGCATCGTTCTGGACGCGCATTCGCGCCGCAATCTGGAAATCGATCAACGTCTGGATGGCAGTTCCGAGCACACTCTGCTCGCGGTGCTCGACACCACCCGTACGCCCATGGGACATCGACTGCTGCGCGCCTGGCTCAACGCTCCGCTGCGCGACATCGCCATCCTCCAGGCCCGGCAACAGGCGATCGGCGAACTGCAGGAGGCCTACCTCGACGAGGCGCTACGCGAACCGCTGAAGCGCATCGGCGATCTACAGCGAATTCTCACCCGGGTCGCTCTGCGCAGCGCGTTGCCGCGGGATCTAGCCCGCCTGCGGGACGCCCTCGCAGCATTGCCCGAGGTCGGCCAACCACTGGACGAAGTAGTTGCGGTACGGCTTCGGGCGCTGAAACCAGACGCCGGCGCGTTCGCCGATCTGCAGGCGCTGTTGACGCGTGCGATCGTCGCCGAACCCCCAGCCGTATTGCGTGACGGTGGGGTCCTCGCAAGCGGCTACGATGCACAACTCGATGCGTTGCGTGCGACCCGCGCCGACGCAGGTCAGTGGCTTGCTGACCTGGAGGTCCGCGAACGCGACGAGACCGGCATTGCCACGCTGAAGATCGGCTACAACCGTGTGCACGGCTATTACCTGGAAACCTCGCGCGCGAGAGCCACCGATGTGCCCGACCACTACATCCGGCGCCAGACCCTGAAGAACGCCGAGCGATTCATCACGCCGGAACTGAAGGAGTTCGAGGAACGCGCGCTGTCCAGTCAGTCGCGGGCACTGGCCCGCGAGCGCGAACTGTATGTCCAGCTACTGGAAATCCTGAACGAGGATCTGGGTCGCCTGCGCACCTGCGCCGAGGAAATCGCCGAGCTGGATGTGTTGTGTTGCCTGGCCGAACGGGCCCGCACGCTCCGGCTCGAACCACCCGTGTTCAGCGACGCGCCGGAGCTGCTGATCACCGAGGGACGTCACCTCGTGGTGGAGCAGGTCCAATCCGAGCCGTTCATCCCCAACGATCTGACGCTGGACGAGAGCCGACGCATGCTGATCGTCACGGGCCCCAACATGGGCGGCAAGTCGACTTACATGCGCCAGGTCGCGATCATCGTATTGCTTGCCTACACCGGCAGCTTCGTGCCCGCGCGAACCGCGCGGATCGGCCCCATCGACCGGATCTTCACCCGCATTGGCGCCGCCGACGACCTGAGCGGCGGACGCTCCACCTTCATGGTCGAAATGACCGAAGCCGCGAGCATCCTGCACAATGCCACGGCCAACAGCCTGGTGCTGCTGGACGAGATCGGGCGCGGTACGAGCACGTACGACGGCCTGGCATTGGCCTGGGCCAGTGCCGTACATCTGGCCCGCAGCACGCGTTCTTTCGTTCTGTTCGCGACCCACTACGTCGAGTTGACCAGCCTCGCCGAGTCGCTGGAGTCGGTCGCCAACGTACACCTGCGCGCCACCGAGCACGAGGGTCGCATCGTGTTCCTGCACAGCGTTCAGGACGGTCCCGCAAGCCAGAGCTATGGAATTCAGGTGGCGCGCCTCGCGGGCGTGCCTGACCCGGTACTCGAAATCGCGCGAGAAAAACTAACGGAACTCGAGTACAACGCGCACCGGGCGACGGCGTCTCCGCTGCAAGCGGATCTGTTCGCGACGTCACGCGCCGCCATCAGCGAATCGGACGTGCACGAACCGGTCAGCGATCCGTTGCGTGACGCGCTCGAGGGTATCGAACCAGACGACCTGAGCCCGCGTGAAGCGCTCGAACAGCTCTACCTGATCAAGTCGCTCAGCCGCCGCACGCCGCGCTGACGCGCCTGTACAGCGCTGCATTTGTCGTTAGAATACGGCAGTTTTGCGGTAGCATTGATCCCATGACCTTTGTAGTAGGCGAGAATTGCATCAAGTGCAAGCTCACGGACTGCGTCGAAGTGTGTCCGGTGGATTGCTTCTACGAGGGGCCCAACATGCTTGTCATCCACCCGGATGAGTGCATCGACTGCGCGCTGTGCGAACCGGAATGCCCGGTCGATGCCATCTATTCGGAGGATGAGTTGCCGGCCGGCCAGGAGGAGTTTCTCACCTTGAATCAGGAACTTGCGGACACCTGGCCGAACATCACCGAGATGAAGGATGCGCCGCCGGATGCGGACGACTGGCGCGAGGTCAAGGGTAAGGCGAAATATCTGGAGCGCTGATCCGCTTACCCGCCCTATCCGCCTATCCGCCCTACCCGCCTATGAGCCGACCCGGATTGACCGGGTTTCCATCGCGACGAATCTCGAAGTGCAGCCCCACCGGCCGCGCAACCTTTGCCAGCAGCCCTCCCAGCTTGATCCGCTGGCCTTCGCGCACGGCAATCTCATGATTCAACGAGTAGGCGCTGAGATAGTGGGAATCGTGCTTGATGATCACCAGGCTTCGGTAACCGCGCAACCCGCCCCCCGCATACACCACCTCGCCCGCGGCCGCGGCAAGCACCGTCGAACCACGCTCGAGCTCGAAGTCGATGCCCTTGTTGCCGTTGCCGAAACCACGCGCAATCCGGCCATCGGTGGGCCAGCGCCACTGGCGCACGGAAGCAACCCGGGCGGCCGGGCGCGGGGCGGACTTTCGGGGCCGCGCTTTCGGCTCCGCGGTCCGCGCGGCGCCATGCAACCTCAAATGCTGCCCGGGCAGGAGCAGAAACGGTGGCGCGATCCCGTTCAGGCGCGCCAGGCGCAGGTAGTCCTTGTCGAATCGCCAGGCGATCGAATACAACGTATCGCCTTTGCTGACCACGTAGTCGACCGTCTGCGCATCGCTGACCACCGAGCGCTCGACCACCGGGGGAGTCGCCGGCGCCGCGCAACCCGCAACGACGAACACAATTGCCACAAATGTCCGCGGCATTTTCAAGCGCGCGCAACGGTCCCCGCATCGCGCGCGAGAACCAGCAGACCCACGACCCCAAGTCCCAACAGGACGGCCGCCATTACCCCGAGCAGCATCGGCTCGTGACCGCTGAGGTGCTGATACATCCACGGCATCACAGGCAAGTCGCCAGCGCCTGAAGCACCGGTCCGCCACGGCCACAGTTTGACCAGAGAACCGGCCATGAAGCCCGTCAAGGCCGCCATCACAGGCCCATAGTGGCGGCGCATCAGAAAGGACAGCACCCGGGCAAACGCCGCCAGCCCCGCTACGCACCCCAGCGCGAGCATCGCCAACCGGTCGATCTCGAGATCCGCCACCGCAACGATCACCGACGGATACAGTCCCAACAGCAGCAACATGTAGCCACCGGACACGCCCGGCAGAATCCATGCCGATACGGCGATCATGCCGCCCACGAACAACCACAGCGGCGTCGGTTCGAGAGCAATCGCTCCTGACAAGCTCAGCAACAGACCCGCAGCAAGGCCGAAGGGCGCGACCCGCATCAGGTTGCGGGGTGAGCTGTGCCGGGCGATGTCGATGCATGAACCGACGATCAAGCCGAAGAAAAATGCCCAGACCAGCAACGGCATCGAATCGAGCAACTCCAGGATCACCCGGGCAAACAGCAGAATGCTGGTGACCATGCCCGCACCAAGCACCGCCAGGAAGCCCAGGTTGGTGGTCCGCCAGAACGCCACCACGCCATAACGCAACCGGGCCACGGAACGAATGGAAAGACCGGCGATCGTGTCCAGCAGCTCACGATAGATTCCAGTGATGAACGCAATCGTGCCGCCGGAAACGCCCGGAACCACTTCCGCCATACCCATCGCCGTGCCACGGAGAAAGATGCCGGCCCAGCGCCGCCAGGAACGCCGCGCCATCAGTTGCGCGTGCCCCGCAGCAACGGGACGAAGCGCACGTATTCCAGGCTCTGTTCGCTGAAACCCGCGTCGTCACGGTCGATGATCAGTAATTCCTGCAAACCCTCGTCGCCCACGGGAATCACCAACCGACCACCGATGGCAAGCTGGTCGTAGAGCGCACCCGGGACGTGCCGCGCGGCCGCGGTCACGATGATTGAATCGAAGGGCCCCTGGTCTGCCCAACCCACATTGCCGTCCGCGTTGCGCATTCGCACATTGCGCAGCTTCAGCGCCCGGAATCGTGCGGCGGCGCGTTCGATCAGGGGCGCAATGCGTTCGACGGTGTAGACCTTTTCGGCCAGCGCGGCGAGTACGGCCGTCTGGTAACCCGACCCGGTGCCGATCTCCAGCACCACCGCGCGCGGTCGATTGAACAGGGCCTGAGTCATGAGCGCGACGATGAACGGTTGGGAAATCGTCTGGTTGTGGCCGATGGGAAGCGCCGTGTCTTCATATGCCCGGTGCGCGAGCGCTTCGTCGATGAAGATGTGCCGAGGCACGCTGCCGATCACGCCCAGTACCTGCTCGGAGGCGATGCCACGCTCGCGTAGACGCTTCACCAGACGGTCACGCGTTCGCTGGGAGGTCATGCCGATGCCATCCAGATCGAACTCAGCCATCGCTGAAATTCCCGGACGCCACGGCAAAGTGACCCAACTCTTGCACGACGCTGGTCGCATAACTACCGCTGCACAAAGCAAACTCGAGCCGCAGCACGCGCTGATCCTGCTCCCAATGCCAGACAAGATTTTCCGGCAATGCCGCCAGGGCACGGCGCTGCTGCACCAAGCCGATGTGTTCCAGCGGTTCGAGCCAGCGCTCCAAAGGCGCGAGAGCTTCAGCCTCGAGCACGGCGCTGGCGTCTCGAGCGGCACTTCGGCCGCGACCCCAGAGTGGCCCGGTTGGACGGCCCTGGTCCAGCACATCGCCGTCGATGACCAGGTTCCAGGTACCACACCGCACGCGTTCGGCAAGCACCGTGTTGAACAGCAGCGAGCGCGCCGCCGAGAGATAGAGGCCGCGCTTGAACGCGCTCAAACGCCGGCGTGGACGGCGGCTCAACCAGTTCCAGGCCGCGTCGAGATTGCTGCCGTCGCGACCGAACCGCTGCACACCGAAGTAGTTAGGCACCCCGTCGCTGCGCAAGCGCACCAACCGCGCTTCGATCTCATCCGCCGCACCTTGTACTCCCCGCAGTCGGATGCAAAACTCGTTGCGGTCAATCTGGCCACGGCGCAGTTTCCGAGCGTGTCGTGTCTGCGCAAGGATTGTGGCCTCCAGATCAACCGGTAACGCGAGTCGGCATAGCGGCGTAGTCACGCTGAACCACTGACGGGTAACCGCACGCCGGTCCTTCAATCCCGCATACCCCACCGCCGCCAGGCTCACACCCGCGGCCTCGGCCAGCGCGCCCGCCACGCTAATCGTGTTGAGGCCACGCTTCTGGATCCGCAGGAACAGATGTTCGCCCTCGCCGGTTGGCTGAAACCCGAGCTGTTCGTCCACCGCAAAGTCCTCGGGTCGGTCACGCATGACTCCGCCGATGTCGAGACGTGGGTAGGCGCTGGGTAGTTGATCCACGCGGAACGAGGTATCCAACTAGGGCTCGACCACCAGGTAGAACGTCTCCCCTCGTTTTACCATGCCGAGCTCGGTGCGAGCACGGGCTTCGAGTGCCTCCGGGCCCGCCTTGAGCGCTTTGACTTCAGACGCCAGAATGCGATTGCGCTCGCTCAACACCTCGGTGCGTTGCCGTTGCGCGTCGAGCCGCTTTGCGAGTTCGGCATGCTCGACGACCCCGCTGCTGCCGAACCAGAATCGAAACTGCAGGGCAATCAGCAGCACCACTCCCATCACCACCAGGAATCGCATCAGCGGCGAAACTCGGCCCGACCGAGATAGCTTGCGGCGCTGCCCAGATGTTCCTCGATGCGCAGCAGCCGGTTGTACTTGGCGACCCGGTCGGAACGCGACAAGGAGCCGGTCTTGATCTGTCCGGCGCCCGTCGCAACGGCCAGATCCGCGATGGTCGTATCCTCGGTTTCACCCGAGCGATGGGAGATCACCGTGCTGAAACCGGCGTTCTGCGCCATTCGAATGGCCGCAAAGGTCTCGCTCAAGGTGCCGATCTGATTCAACTTGATCAATATCGAATTCGCGACGCCGGTATCGATGCCGCGCACCAGGATGTCGGTATTGGTCACGAACAAATCGTCACCGACCAGCTGAATCCGCTCACCCAGCGTATCCGTCAACAACTTCCAGCCATCCCAATCCGATTCGTCCATACCGTCTTCGACGGAGAGGATCGGGTAGGTGTCGACCAGGCCGACAAGGTAGCTCACAAATTCTGGCGCATCAAATCGCTGCCCTTCGCCGCGGAGATGGTAAATGCCGTCGGCGTAAAACTCGGATGCCGCACAGTCGAGCGCCAGCGTGACGTCAGTGCCAAGCTCGTAGCCCGCGGCCGCCACCGCTTCCGCAATCGCTTCGAGCGCTGCCTCGTTCGACGGCAGGTCCGGAGCGAAGCCACCTTCATCGCCCACTGCCGTGCTCAATCCACGGTCGCCAAGCACCTTCTTCAAGGCCTGGAACACCTCAGCGCCGCAGCGCAGCGCTTCCGAGAAACGGGTCATGGACACCGGTTGAATCATGAACTCCTGAATGTCGACGTTGTTGTCGGCATGCTCACCGCCATTGATGATGTTCATCATCGGCACGGGAAGCCGCAGCGGCTGTTCGCCCTGGAACAGGTCGGCCAGATGTTCGTAGAGTGCCTTGCCCGTTGCACGCGCTTCGGCCTTGGCGGCCGCAAGTGACACGGCCAGCATGCCGTTCGCGCCCAGGCGGGATTTGTTGGGGGTTCCATCAAGCTCGCAGAGCCGATCATCCAGCGCCTGCTGGTCGCCGGCGTCCAGCCCCAGCAACGCCTCGGCGACTTCCCCGTTGGCCGCCGCAACGGCCCGAAGGACGCCCTTGCCCCCATAGCGTTTCGCATCGCCGTCGCGAAGTTCCAGGGCTTCCCGGGAACCCGTTGATGCGCCGGACGGCGAGCACGCGCTGGCGACGTAATCACCCGCCACGGTGACATCCGCTTCCACCGTTGGATTGCCACGCGAATCCAGCACTTCACGGGCGCGAACAGCAATGATTTCAGCCAACGGTGCCTTCCAGAAATTCGGTCGATTTCACAACCCGGTCCAACTCGACAAGCGTGCCGAGAAGCGGTTCCATCAGATCGAGCGGCCAGGAGTTGGGACCATCGGAGAGCGCTTCGTCGGGCTTCGGGTGCGTTTCGATGAACAGGCCCGCCACCCCGGCCGCTACTGCGGCCCGGGCCAGGACCGGAACCATCTCGCGTTGTCCTCCGGACACATTGCCAAGCCCACCGGGCATCTGCACCGAGTGCGTTGCGTCGTACACCACCGGACACTCGGTGTCGCGCATGATCGCCAGGCTGCGCATGTCCGAGACGAGGTTGTTATAGCCGAAGCTCGCGCCACGTTCGCATACCATGATCTGCTGGTTGCCGGTGGCGCGTGCCTTGCGCACGACGTGCAACATGTCCGAGGGCGCCAGGAACTGGCCTTTCTTGATGTTCACCGGAATTCCCTGCGAGCAGACGTTCTGAATGAAATTGGTCTGGCGGCACAGAAACGCCGGGGTCTGAATGACCGACACCACGTCCGCGACCTCGTCGAGCGGGGTATCTTCGTGAACGTCGGTGAGCACCGGCACGCCGATATCCTGCTTGACCTTCTGCAGCACCCGCAGCCCCTGCTCCAATCCGGGCCCGCGGAAACTCTCATGGGACGAGCGGTTCGCTTTGTCAAATGACGCCTTGAATATGTAGGGAATTCCGAGCCGCGCAGTGATCTCCTTGAGCCGGCCGGCAATGTTCATGACCAATGCTTCGTCCTCGATCACGCACGGGCCCGCGATCAGAAACAACGGATGATCCAACCCGACCTGGAAATCTAATAGTTGCATTAGCGACCGCTACCTTGTGGTTGGGCCGCGTCAGGGTGAGGCGTTCGCCGTCACCACCGCCGCGACGGGTTTCGTTTCCGCTTCGACGCGCTGCAGCGCCGCCTCAATGAAGCCGCGGAACAGCGGGTGCCCGTCCCGGGGAGAGGACGTGAATTCCGGGTGAAACTGGCAGCCCACGTGCCACGGGTGGCCTTCCAGCTCGATGATCTCGACCAGGCCATCGTCCGAGCGGCCCGCAACGCGCAGCCCATGAGCCTCGAACTGCGCTACGTATTTGTGGTTTACCTCCCAACGATGACGATGCCGCTCGTAGACTTCTGCTTTGCCGTACAGGCTGCTGGCGAGCGTGCCGGGAACCAGCTCGCAACGCTGCTCGCCAAGCCGCATCGTTCCGCCGAGGTCTTCATCACCATCGCGTTGTTCGACCTGCCCGTCTTTTTCGGTCCATTCGCTGATCAGGGAAATGACCGGATACGGTGTGTTGGGGTTAATTTCGGTCGAATGGGCGCCTTCGAGACCGATCACGTTGCGTGCGCAATCGATGATGGAGGCATGCAAGCCGTAACAGATGCCAAAATACGGCACACGATTCTCGCGGGCATACTGCGCGGCTTTGATCTTGCCCTCGAAGCCGCGTTGGCCAAACCCACCCGGGACCAGGATTGCCTGCACATCGGCGAGCGAGCCGGTGCCGTTGGCTTCGATGTCTTCGGCGTCCAGAAACTTGATGTCCACCTTGGTCTTGGTCTGAATTCCGGCGTGCATGATTGCCTCGATGAGCGATTTGTAGGCATCGAGCAGATCCAGGTATTTACCGACGATCGCAATCTGCACCTGGTGTTCCGGATGCAACTGCGCCTCAACCACGGCATGCCACTGCGACAGGTCTGCATCCGCGCAGTCGAGTCGGAGCTTTTCAACGACGATATCGTCGAGCTTCTCCTCATGCAGCATCGCCGGTACGTTGTAGATAGACTCGGCGTCCGGACAGGAGATCACCGCGCGCTCCTCCACATTGGTGAACAGGGCGATCTTCTTGCGGGCCGACTTCGGCAGCGGCCGGTCGGAACGGCAGACCAGGATGTCAGGCAACAATCCGATTGAACGCAGTTCCTTCACCGAGTGTTGCGTCGGCTTCGTCTTGATTTCGCCGGCCGTCGCAATATACGGCACCAGCGTCAGGTGAATGAACAGGGTACCGGTAACACCGATCTCCAGGCGCATCTGGCGAATCGCTTCGAGAAACGGTTGCGACTCGATGTCTCCCACGGTTCCGCCGATTTCGACGATGACGACGTCGAAGCCCTCCGCCGCGTCCCGGATCCGGCGCTTGATCTCGTCGGTGATGTGAGGAATGACCTGTACCGTACCGCCGAGATAGTCGCCGCGGCGCTCTTTACGGATCACCTCGGCATAAATGCTGCCGGTGGTGAAGTTGTTCTTACGGGTCATGCGGGTCCGAACCATCCGTTCGTACTGGCCGAGATCGAGATCCGTCTCGGCCCCATCGGCCGTGACGAACACCTCGCCATGCTGGAACGGGCTCATCGTGCCCGGATCCACGTTGATGTAGGGATCCATTTTGACGATGTTGATGTTGAGCTGCCGGGCTTCGAGGATCGCCCCCAGCGAAGAGGTCACAATCCCCTTACCGAGGGACGAAACCACACCGCCGGTGACAAAGATAAAGTCCGTCATTGAAGGGCCATCTTGTAACCTGTTTGGGCGCGTTCAAGATGGGATTGCACGATAGCAAATGCCCCTATCCAGCACAACGTAGTGGCCGAAATGTAGTGGCCGAAATCCTGTTCACTCCTGCGCATGAAGAGTTTGCTCACGATACGCCGCGCGTGATTGTGTCAGCCGGCTCCCAGCTCAGGTTCCATCCGCCGACTTCGCAGCGCTCGGTGTGCGCAACCGCAATCCCGGGAAGCGCGGCCAGCACCTCTCCCTTATAGAGTAACGGATAGTCGCGTCGTCGCCAGGGCAGGATCCCGGCTTCGGCGAGAAGTCGCTTGACCGAACGGGACGGACCGCCCGCCAGCGGACGCAGGCGTGCGCCACCACGCCGCAACGTGACCCGGAACGACCCATCGTGCAACCCGGCGCCAGCCGCGCGGCGCGCGCGCAACCGTCCGTGGGGCAATTCCAGGTCGGTGCCGGGTGACCAGTCCACATCGCACCATTCATCCTCGAGCGGCACCTCTCGGACCAGGTACAACCGCCCCGCGTAGCCGCGCACCACCACATCGTCCGCAACCCGCAGTTCAGGCAGCGTATCCGGTTGAGCCAGTTGCCTCACCAGTTCGCCCAACGCCCGTTCGCGGCACCCGTGCACGCCATAGCCCTCAAGCCAGCGGCGCAACAACCGGGTGGGCGCCACAAACGCCAGCAGGTATTCGGTGTCGAGGGTCTCGCCGACGCGCGCGCGATCGACTTCCCGATTCAGCAAGGCCTCCAAGAGCGTGAGCTCCGCTGCCTGGGCGCGCGCCGAGCGTACGATGTTCGCCACCGCATTGGGCCAGCGCTCGACCAGACGGGGCAGTACCACGTGGCGCAAGTAGTTTCGATCATGCCGCGGATCCGCGTTACTGGGGTCATCGAGCCACTCGAGTCGCCGTTCACGCGCGTATTGCTCAAGCCTTCGACGTGGCAATCCCAGCACCGGACGCAGCAATAGCCCACCCCCCAACGGCCGCGACGCGGGCATCCCTCCGGGTCGCGCCGCACTACCACGCAGCAGCCGGAACAGCACCGTTTCACTCTGATCGTCAAGGTGATGCCCCAGCATCAGCACATCGCCCGCTGCGAGGACGCACGCGAACACGTCGTAGCGCGCCGCTCGCGCCGCCGTCTCGACGCTGCCGTGCGCCGGCACGTCGACATCGTGGCACTGAAATTCGATGCCGCGCGCCCGGCAGACGGCCGCGCAATGCGCCGCCCAGGAATCGCTGTCCGGATGAAGATGGTGATTCACGTGCAACGCGATCGGTTGCACGCCCGGCAGCCGTGTCGCCGCATCGAGCACCACCGTGGAGTCGAGACCACCGCTGAATCCAACCCACAACCGCTTCGAACCCGGCCCGTCGATCTCGCCCAGAGCCCGCGTCAACGCCTCGGTTACGAGTTCTCCGCTCACATCGTGGCGCGCGGATAACTCAGGTGGACCTGCTCCACACCAAACTCGGCACGCAGCCGTTCCAGCATCTCGTCACTCGGCACAACCCGCCAGCGCGGCCCAAGTACCACCTGCCCTTCCGCATCATGACGACGGTAGGCCACTGCAACCGCGCATCCCTCGCCACCCTGCGCATCACGAACCGGCTGCAACGCGCGACGCAACCTGGCCGGCAGATCGGGCTGCAGGACGGATCCGTCGACGTCGATCTGCAGCCATCCGGCAAAGTGTTGGCGGGCTTCGTCCATGGTGAACACCCGGGCAACCCGCATCTTCAGCACGCCGCTGAAGTCGTCCGCCTGCGTCTCGCCTTCGACGATGATCACCGCATCTTTCTCGATCTTCCGACGATGCTCCTGGTATGCCTCAGAGAACAACGACAACTCGATTCGGCCGCTGCGATCGTCGATCACGGTGAACGCCATGTCACCACGTCGACCGCGCATGGTCCTGCTGGAAACCACCAATCCGGCGACCCACTGCTTGCCACGAGCGGCCTTCAAATCCGCGATCCGCATTGGGCAGAAGCGCCGGATCTCATCGATGTAGTCGTCGATGGGATGGCCGTTCAAATACAATCCGAGCGTGTCCCTCTCGCCCTCCAGCCGTTCGCGCCGGGTGAGCGGCACCACCTCGATTTCGCGGATCGGTGTTCGTCCCGCCGCGACCGCCACACCGCCAAACAGATCCGCGATCCCGCTGGCTGCGTCACGAGCAACCTGCTCCGCCCCTTGAACGGCATCGCCCAGCGTGCCGAGCAGGCGCGCACGGACGTGTTCCACCGGCTCGTCCGATGCGCCGAATCCATCCATCGCACCGGCTCGGATCAGCGCTTCAAGGACGCGCCGGTTCGCCTTGCGACCATCCACGCGTTGGCAGAAGTCATCGAGGTTGACGAACGGTCCGTTGGCACGTTCCTCGACGATTGCCGCCACCGGCCCTTCACCGACCCCTTTCACCGCACCCAGCCCGTACACGATGGCATCGTTCTGGACGGTAAATCGGAAAGCACTTCGATTCACATCCGGGGCATCGAGACCCAACTGCATGCACTGAACCTCATCGATCAGGGTCACGATCTTGTCGGTGTTCTGCATCTCCGCTGACAGCACCGCCGCCATGAAGTGGGCCGGATGATGAGTTTTCAACCAGACCGTCTGGTAGGACACCAACGCATAAGCCGATGAGTGGGATTTGTTGAATGCATAACCGGCGAATTTTTCCATGTCGTCGAAAATCTCGTTCGCCAGCGCCGCGGACGCGTCGTTCGCGACCACGCCATCGGTAAACTGCTGACGCATCTTCGCCATTTCTTCGGGCTTCTTTTTGCCCATCGCGGCGCGCAACAAATCTGCCTGACCCAACGTGAAACCCGCCAGATCCTGGGCGATCTGCATCACATGTTCCTGATAGAGCATGACGCCATAGGTCTCCCGCAGCGACCCTTCGAGACAGGGGTGCGGAAATACCACCGGTTTCTTGCCGTGCTTACGGTCGATGTATGCATCGACGGCGCCGGACTGCAACGGCCCCGGACGAAACAGCGCCACCAGGGCAATGATGTCTTCGATCCGGTCGGGCAACAGGCGCCGCATGAGGTCCTTCATTCCGCGCGACTCGAGCTGAAAGACCGCGGTCGTCTCTGCGCGCTTCAACGTCTCGTAGGTCGCCGCGTCATCGAGCGGAATTTCCGCTATGTCGATCTGCGACCCCGCGTCGCGCCCGGCGTTGATCGCGGCGACGGCCCAATCGATGATGGTCAGCGTCTTCAAACCGAGGAAGTCGAACTTCACGAGCCCGGCGCGCTCCACATCGACCAGGTCAAACTGAGACACCAGGCCGCCGCCGGCTTCCTCTGCATACAACGGCACGAAATCGGTGAGACGCGACGGCGCGATAACTACGCCGCCGGCATGACGGCCAACGTTACGCACGATTCCCTCGAGCTGATAGGCCATGTCCATGATCTCAGCGACTTCTTCATCGGCATCGATGAGATCGCGCAACTCGGGCACCTCCGCGACCGCCTTTTCGAGGGTCATGCCCACCTCGAAGGGGATCAGTTTGGAGACCCGGTCCGCAAGCCCATACGGTTTACCCTGAACCCGTGCAACATCCCGCACCACGGCCTTTGCCGCCATGGTTCCGAAGGTGATGATCTGGCTGACCGCATCTTGACCATACAGTTCGGCCACGTGCGCGATGACTTTGTCCCGGCCCTCCATACAGAAATCGATGTCGAAATCCGGCATCGACACACGCTCGGGATTTAGAAAGCGCTCAAACAGCAAGCCGTACTCCAACGGATCGAGATCGGTGATGCCCAGCGCGTAGGCAACCAGCGACCCGGCACCGGAACCGCGTCCCGGACCCACCGGAATATGCTGGCTCCTGGCCCATTCGATGAACTCCATGACGACCAGGAAATACCCCGCGAAGCCCATCCCGATGATGACGTCCAGCTCTGTGCCGAGCCGGTCCCGGTACGGACCGTCCTCGACACCGTCCGGCCGGCGGCGCGCAACGGCAGCGAGTCGCTCGTCCAGCCCGGCACTGGCTCGTTCGCGCAGATAAGTCTCCAGCTGCGTACCGGCCGGCACCGGGTAGTCCGGCAGAAAGTAGGTGTCGAGCTCGAGGGTGACATTGCAGCGTTTGGCGATCTCGAGCCCATTTTCGATCGCTGCTTCGAGTCCGCGGAAGCGCTCGCGCATCTCCGCCCCCGTCGCGAAGTACTGCTGAGCGTTGTAGCGCCGGGGCCGGCGCGGATCGTCCAGCGTCCGGCCCTCCTGAATGCAGACGCGCGTCTCGTGGGCTTCGAAGTGATCCGCATCCAGAAAGCACACGTCATTGCTCGCCACCACTGGAATGTCCAGCTCCGCTGCCAGCCCGAGCGCGGCCGTGAGGTACACCTGCTCTCCCTCGCGGCCGGTACGCGTCAATTCGATGTAGAAACGATCGCCAAATGCCTCCCGCCACTGCAGCGCGACCTCGCGCGCCCGGTCGGGATCGGCGTTCAACAACAGCTGACCCAACTGGCCGCCCACACCGCCCGACAGTACGATCAGTCCCGGCGCGCAATCAAACAACCAGTCCCGCTCGACGACACCACGCCGCGCGGCCTGCGTGTACGCCCGGGACACCAGCTCCAACAGAGCGCGGTAGCCGCGATTGTCGATCGCCAACAGGACGCAGCGGTACTCCGCCGCATCGTCCGCGGCCACGTCGCGGAACGCCAGATCCACCCCGATGAGTGGTTTGACCCCCTGCGCGATGCAGGCCCGGTAAAACTTAATCAGGCCGAACAGGTTCGACCGATCCGTTATGGCGACGGCTGGCATGTCCAGTGCTGCGGCGCGCCGCGCGAGATCGTCAATCTTGATCAGACCATCAGCAATCGAATACTCCGTGTGGACTCGCAGATGAACGACCGTATCGGAGAGTGGCGTCACGTCGGCAAGCCTGGCGGGTGACCCATCTCGAGCCAGGTGCGAAGCGGTGCAAAACTGCGCCGATGCAGGGGCGTGGGGCCGTAGCGTCCGAGCGCCGCCAGATGGCGCGCAGTGGCATATCCCTTGTGCGCGTCGAAGCCATACTCCGGATATTCGAGGGCGATGGCGCACATCTCACGATCGCGGGCAACCTTGGCGATGATCGAGGCCGCGCTGATCGCCGGCACCCGGCCGTCGCCACCGACCACGGCAACTGCCGGCATTGGAATCGCCGGGGTCTGCTTGCCATCGACATAGACCACCCGCGGAGCCAGCGGTAGCGCCGCAATCGCGCGCTGCATCGCGAGCAAGGCCGCTTGAAGTATGTTCAGCTGATCGATCTCCTCCACCTCGGCCCGGCCAACCCCAATTCCGACCGCACGGGCCCGGATTTCCCCATTGAGGCGCTCACGCGCTGGCGCAGTCAATTTCTTGGAATCCCGGAGCCCCTCGAAGGACACGTTGGGGTCCAGCACTACGGCAGCAGCGACCACCGGCCCCGCCAACGGTCCGCGCCCCACTTCGTCGACGCCCGCGATTCCTGGTCCGCTCATGGACCACGGCTCGAACAGGTCGCTAGCGTCCAGAATCACGTTCGACCGGCGCCGGATCTCCGGTGGATATCAGGAAGCGCCCCATACTCACTTCGCTCTCGGGAGATTCTGACCAGATGATAGCTTAGCGCGCCGAGCCGGTACCTCACCACCGCTACACGCCTCAACCGACGATCTCAAGCCTCAATCGATGATCTCGCGCGTCGATCACGCGCCAAGCTCTTTCTCGACGCAGATGATCTCGGCGGAGCACGCAGTTTGGCCGTCGACCTGGGCAGTGCAGGCGAACTTCATGACCCGGCTCCGGTCTGCGATGATGCGCGCTTCCATCTCCAGCCGGTCACCGGGCACCACCGGACGCTTGAAGCGTACCGAGTCGGTGCCGCCGAGGTAGTAGATCGACCCGTCCGACGGTTTTCGATCCTTGGTCTTGAACGCGAGAATGCCAGCCAGCTGTGCCATGGCTTCGACCATCAGCACCCCGGGCATCACCGGGTTGCCCGGGAAATGGCCATTGAAGAACGGTTCGTTGGCCGTGACGTTTTTGAAGCCGCGGATGAATGAACCCGGTACCACCTCCAGCACCCGGTCGACCAGCAAAAACGGGTAGCGGTGCGGCAGGTACTCGGCAATCTCGTTGATGTCCATCGAACTCATGGGCTTTCAATCGTCGAGACTGCGCGTCACTGCTTTTCGTTCAACTTCTCGGTCACCTTGCGGGTGATGTCGTGCTTGGTATTCACGTACAACACGGTCTGCTGATTTTTGTTGAGAATGAAGTCGTATCCTTCAATCTCGACCAGATCTTTGAGCACCGCATCCAGCTTCGGCACAATCTGGGAGATGATCTCCTGTTGCCGGTCGTTGAATTCCTTGCGCAGTTTGTTGGCCTGAAATTGAAGGTCAGCTTGCTTGCTTTCGATGTCGTTCACCAGCCGCCGCCGCTCGGAGTCGCTCAAAATTTCGCTGTCTTTGGTGAGCCTTTCTCGCAACGAGGCGATCTCGACCTGGAGCGCAGCCAGGGCGTCCTGATCACTCTGAAGCTCCTGTTGCACCGTCGTGAACAGCGTCTTGGCTTCCTCGCTGTCAGAGATGGCTCGAAGCACGTCCAGCGACGCAACCTTCATTTCGGCAAACGCGCTTACGGCACTCAGCGCCAAT
>SMVA01141239.1_pt1 | contig 28872 bp, 23 predicted proteins | sample 2456451 | NCBI WGS metagenome assembly SMVA01 (sample SAMN11095933, study PRJNA526329) | marine sediment metagenome | biome: Marine sediment; feature: Surficial sediment; material: Deep marine sediment; isolation source: Hadal surficial sediment | place: Pacific Ocean | collected 2014-05 | depth... | reverse complement strand
TCTGATTTGCTTATCGGCAACTATTTATCCGGCAACCAGGGCTGCCGCGGCGAATCCCATAGAGGCACTACAGTATGAAGGATAATGTTGTACTCCAGGCAACTGGATTAAAAAAATCCTTTGGTCAGGGCGATGGAACGATCAGGGTGCTGGGAGGAATTGATCTCAGCATTACCCGTGGAGAACGCGTCGCGATCGTTGGGCTTTCCGGAAGCGGTAAAAGTACGTTGCTTCATTTACTGGCCGGACTTGATAAGCCGGATGCCGGGCAGATTTTCATCGATGGAGATGATATTTCTAAACTGGATGAGAAGTCGCTCTGCAGGGTGCGTAACGAAACCCTGGGTTTCGTGTATCAATTTCACTATCTGATGTCAGAATTTACCGCGGCTGAAAATGTTGCCATGCCATTGATGATAGGTGGGCTGCGCAGGAAAGCGGCGAGTCTTAAAGCGAATGAAGTATTGGCGAGAGTCGGGCTTGGATCCCGTCTTACCCACAAACCCGGTCAACTTTCCGGTGGAGAACGGCAACGGGTGGCTATCGCAAGAGCATTGGTCACCGAACCCTTATGTGTTCTGGCTGACGAACCAACGGGTAACCTGGATGAAAAGACGGCAGAAGGGGTCAACCAGCTGTTAGTGGATCTCAGTGATGAGCTTAAGATGTCTTTTATTATTGTGACCCACAACCACGAACTCGCCAGGAAGATGGATCGAACGCTCAGTTTGCACAATGGATTGCTTGAGGCGCAAAGCCAATGAGCCTTCCAATGTTCGTTGGCCTGCGGTATTCAGGTCTCTTCGGTAGCCCATCAGCAATGGGAAATCGATATTTGTCCTTTATCTCACTTGTTTCCCTGGTTGGCATGGTGCTTGGCGTTATTGCATTGATTGTCGTGGTGTCGGTCATGAATGGGTTTGATACTGAATTAAAGAGAAGAATACTCGGTGTCGTTCCTCATGTTGTCGTCAGTAGCGGTCTGGATCTTTCGCTGATCGAAGCCGATGACCGTGTCCTTGCAAGTGCTCCGTTTATTTCAAGGAGCGGGCTCTTGCTTGAAGGAAAGACCAGCCAGTTAGTGACCCTTCAGGGGATTGATAGTGGCGTTGAGCACATGATGTCGATTCTCCCGGATTATATGCTGCAAGGTTCGATGGAAGCCCTTGGTGCTACACCACAAGGCATTATTGTCGGCAGACCACTCGCATACCGTCTTGGCGCCATGATGGGTGACAGATTAACGATGATAATTCCTGAACCCTCAATCGATGGCAACAGGGTTACTCTGAAGATAGCGAAATTTCAGCTGGTAGGCACCTTTGAGTTGAATTCAGAAGTGGATTATCGATTGGCCATGGTCAACTATGCCCATTTACAACAGATTGTTGGAGAATCAGCAATAGATACACGCTTGAGGCTGGCGGATGTCTTCGATGCACCCGGTGTGAGTGCTGAAATTGCGGCAGGAGTGTTCAGTGGTGGCCGGTCTTTAAAGGTAACCAACTGGACAGATCAATACGGCGATTTCTTCGAAACTGTGAAAATGGAAAAGATCATGATGTTTCTTCTTTTATCGCTTATTGTTGCCATCGCCGCTTTTAATATCGTTTCCAGTCTCAGTATGATGGTTAAAGAAAAACGATCCGATATAGCGGTACTTCGTACCTTTGGTTTGTCCCCTGGAGGCATTATGCGAGTGTTCATGGTTCAGGGCGCCGTTATCGGTGTGATGGGGGTGTCGATCGGTACGATACTCGGCCTGCTGCTCGCCAATCACATCACTGAAGTCGTTGCTTTTTTTGAGGAACTGCTGGGTAGCCGGATGTTAGCGGGAACCTATTTTGATTCTGTACCGTCGGATGTCAGGACTGCAGACATCATCATCGTTGTTCTGGTGGCCTTGATGATCAGTTTTCTGGCAACGCTTTATCCTGCCTGGCGGGCAGCTTCCCTGCAACCGGCAGAAGTTTTGCGAAACGAATGAGGCGGCTCTAACGAGGCAGGGTTATCCTGGTGCGTCGACGCCGCCAGTAACGGCTAATCTTCCAACGCCAGTATAAGCGGACAGTAATAAAACCGGCTATCCCCAGTGAAAAACCGCAAACGAGCGAACCCAGCAGAACCGGCTGCCAAACAACAGCCAATTGTGAGGTTAGCCACTCCAGGCTCAGGTTAATAGATTCGAACTGATTGGTTCGACCCAATATCCAGTTACCGACCCTGTAAGCGAAATACATCATCGGTGGCATGGTTATTGGATTACTGACCCAGACAATCACCAGGGCAACGGGCACATTGCATCGAATCGATATGCACAGTAGAACGCATGGGATCATCTGAAATGGGATAGGCAGAAAGCAGCAGATACCCCCGATCAGGGCAGCGTATGAAACTGAATAACGATTCAGATGCCATAAATTAGGCTCAAAAATCCTGTCGCCAAGAAACTGCAAGGACTTGACTTCTCGAAGGTGTTCCCGGGTTGGAAGATATTTCTTGAATAGCATTTGAAATCTGGCTGTTATCGCAATGGCTATTATGCCCACTTGTGGGGAACAAAAATACACGAGTGATTGTGGTCAATTTCCCGCTCCTTGTTAGGAGAATGCCGCTGGTTCATTTCAGCATTGTTGATTGAAATAGCGGGCATGAATATTGCCGTCATCTTTTTTGTCATGGCGATTCTACTGGTGACACGGCTGCCGGAGCTCCCGGTGGTGCCGCCTTTGTTCTCATTGCTTCCACTGGCGTTATATGGATTGGGATCAAGGCTGTCCCTGCCGCCGGGTGCATTTTGTCTTGGTCTACTATTTGCCCTGTTTCATGCAGAATCGGGCATCAGCAAGCGCCTGCCTGATTCTTTGCAGGGTACGGAATTACTGGTGACAGGCCGTGTTGTGAACCTACCGGCGAAGACTGATGGGATAGAACGCTTCAGGTTCTATGTTGAGGAGATAGCTGATTGCCAGGCTTGCTGGACCGGTCTTACGTCGATTTCCTGGTATCGGTCACCAGCCCCGGTAAAACCAGGAGACAGGTTCCAATTCACGGTTAAATTATCCAGGCCGGGTGCTTCCCTGAACCCGGGTCTGTTTGACTATGAAGCATGGCTTTTCGCACAGGGAATTGAAGCAACAGGTTATGTCAGGCAAGGGCATGGTTTCAAAAAAATAGGATCGATGCCACTGTCAGTGCCCCATCATGCCATGCGCTATTGGGTCCGTAAGAGAATGACTGTCTTATTGGAAGATTCCCCCGTACGCGGCTTGCTTATTGCATTGACTATCGGAGAGACAGGCCAGATATCCCATGATAATTGGCGTCATCTAACAAAAACCGGCACCAACCACCTGCTCATCATCTCGGGACTCCACGTTGGCCTGGTGGCTGCGATGATCTTTCGTTTGATCAGATACCTCCCATTATCGATCCGATTGGTCAGCCTGGTAACGATTGTTATGACCTTCGGCTACGCCTTGCTGGCTGGATTCGGGTTGCCAGTACAGCGTGCGCTAATTATGACAACGGTGGTGCTGATGGCGGTCTGTATCAGTCGCAAGACCACAACTGCGACAATGTTCACTGTTTCCCTGCTAGGCGTTGTTTTGTTGCAACCTTTTGCACTGCTCAGCACAGGTTTCTGGCTTTCATTTGGCGCCGTATTTGCGTTGCTTTACGCCTTTACAGGAAGAAGGGAGCCGGGTGCGCAAAAAGTTGCAGTCAAGTTGCTCCTGACTGCAGTTAAAACGCAATGGATAGTATTCATCTCCATGTTACCGCTGCTGTTGCAACTGGTGTTCCAGGTATCACTCGTTGCATTCCTGGTCAACATGATCGCTATTCCTTTCATTAGTTTTCTGGTCGTTCCCTTCTTGCTGGGATTTGTGCTGATGATGCCAATCAGCCCTGAAATAGCCAACCTCAGTCTTTCGGGCGCTGAATTCTTTCTATCTGTGTTTTGGCAAGCTATCCAATGGGTGTCGAAATTGGACTGGGTGTTTCATGGAATTGCAATTGGGAGCCCACCATTCCTGGTCTCACTCACGGGTATTTTGATTTTTTTCGCCCCGAAAGGGTTGCTGCCGCGATGGCTGGCATTGTTCTGTCTGCTGCCCCTGGTGAGTAGCAGCAGGTTTCCCGAACAGAACCAATTACACATCACTTTTATTGATGTCGGACAGGGGTTAAGTGTGCTTCTGCGAACAGAGCATTCCGCGGTACTCTATGATGCGGGTCCCAGATTTGGTGAACGATTCGACAGTGGCGAACAAATAGTGACGCCATTGTTGCGCCAACTTGGGGTTCGCCGCCTTGACGCCTTTGTCGTCAGCCATGGTGACAATGATCATGCAGGCGGGATGCAGTCAATCATTCGAAATTTTGAGGTAAATCGGGAAATTTCATCATTTGGCGGTTTGTCAGCGGATTGTTCGACTCCTCATACCTGGTCGGTTGATGGTGTCAAATTTGAAATATTCAGCCTGGTGGATGAGGAAGTAAGAAATAGAAGGGTAGTAACAGGAAATGATCGTTCCTGTATCCTGCTGGCATTCACCGGTGACTATGGTTTCCTGGTTACCGGGGACATAGAGGAATTTGCTGAGAGTGTTTTACAGGATCGTAATTTACCCGATATTGATGTAATCACTGTCCCCCACCATGGCAGCAAGACCTCCTCAACGCCGGGTTTTATCAACCATATCCAGCCCCGCCTGGCCATTGTTTCGGCCGGATTCCACAATCGCTTTAATCATCCCGACCCGCTCGTGCTGAGACGTTATCGGCAAAGATACATAAAGGTGTTAAATACAGCGGAGCAGGGCGCAATTTCAATATTACTGGGCAGGGGAGGGATTATGGAAGTGGAGCTCACCCGACCAACACGCCGACGATTCTGGCACCGAAAACCATGATTTGGACTGCCGCTGCGCAAAGAAACCTGTAATTTAGTATTGCATTTTGCACCCCGTCGCGGGATGCTGCGCCGCATCAAAAACAGAGGTAAAGATATGTCGAGTGTTCTAAAGTCCCTGATTGATCACCTCAACCTGGAACAAATTGAAACTAACCTGTTTCGGGGCCAGAGCGAAGCCTCAGGTTTTCCGCGTGTATTTGGCGGCCAGGTTATTGGCCAGGCCTTGATTGCTGCCTTGCGCACGGTCGAGGAGCGACCCTGCCATTCTCTTCATGGTTACTTTCTGAGACCAGGTGACCCAGCCATCCCCATCGTCTACGAGGTTGATCGCATCAGGGATGGCAGGAGTTTTACCACTCGCAGGGTTGTCGCGATTCAGCGTGGAGAAGCGATATTTAACATGTCAGCATCATTTCAGGTGGTGGAAGAAGGGTTGAGTCACCAGGCGGAAATGCCCGATGTACCGGGCCCTGATGAGTTACCTTCTGAGCAAGAGGTGGCAGCTGACAGGCGGGATAGCCTGCCTGAACACCTGCGTGAAATGATGAATCGTGAGCGGCCCATCGAGATGAAGCGGGTGGAAGATTTCGATTTTCTGAATCCTGTGAAAAGCCCTGCCTATCAAAATGTCTGGATTCGGGCACGTGAGCGCCTGTCGGATGACATGGCAATGCACCAGTGCTTGCGGCCTATGCATCAGACATGGGCATCCTGAGTACCTGTATGTTGCCTCACGGCAAAAATTTCATGTCAGGGATGATAACCGCCAGCCTGGATCATGCCATGTGGTTCCACCGTTCATTTCGGTTTGATCAATGGATTCTGTTCAGCCAGGATAGTCCAACCGCTGGGGGTTCACGAGGCTTCAACCGGGGATCCATGTTCACACAAGAGGGGCAATTGATTGCCTCGGTAGCGCAGGAAGGATTGATTCGGGAGGTTGGCTAGTTTCAGAGCGAAATATAGAATCTGCTGGTCTTCTTCAACTCATTCAACTTCTTCAGATTCTCGAACTTCCTCAACTGCCTCTCGACCGTGTACCGCCAATTTGGCTCCGGACTTTACTAATTGTTGTTGCATTTTTTCTGCTGAGGCTCTGTTCTTAAAAACAGTTATCACGCTATTTTTGTGTTTGATAATCTCTGCAATTTCCCGCAGTCCCATGTTGGTGACGTCCCGGATTTCACGGAGCAAACGAATGGGTTCGGAGCCCGGATCAACCAGGACAAGATCAAAAAGTTCGGTCTTAACTTCGGTCTTAACTTCGGCCTTAGCTTCGGTCTTAACTTCAGCCTTAACTTCAGCCTTAACTTCAGCCTTAGCTTCGGTCTTAACTTCAGCCTTAACTTCGGCCTTAACTTCAGTCTTAACTTCGGCCTTAACTTCGGCCTTGGGTGGGGCTGTCGTACTGGCCAGTAAAAATTCGTTACGATCTTTATCGCTTACTTTGCCTCCTGTTTCGAGCTGGTTTTTCATGCTGTCTAAATGTTGCTGCAATGCGATGTTATTCTCCTCATCACACTGCTGTTGAAGTTTGTCTATAGCTTGAAGGGCACGATCATTATCCGATGTGGAACATGCTTGCACCAGTTCATCGCCTAACTGCACCATGGTTGCGCTTCGCATGGCGTCCACTATCTTTTTGTCGATACCAGGTCTTAGCGATTCTGAATCGCTTTCCGCAAAATTAACAGTAAGAATGATTTCCTGAACGTGCATATTGATACCAAGATGATTGATATCATATTGAAGTTTGGCCTTTATCATTTCTATGGTGCCGACATCAACCTTGTCAACTTCCATCTGCAGCAAAAATTCATACACTTTAGCGTTTTCGATATTTCCTACCCGGAGTTCCAGGCTATTGTTATTGCTGTTGATTGTTGAAGAATCATATAACGCACGTTCTGGGCTGGTTTTGAAAACCTGCTTAAGTTGAACACGTTCATCAAAGGTAAATTTTAGTACTACATTTGTCGCAATGATCCGATCAATACGATTGATTAAATCGTAAAAAATATCATTTATTTTATATGCTTCGCTGTCACCGAAGACAGCACCGTTGGAAGGTGTTACGAGGCGAAGTAGTTGATCGGCATTGTAGGATCCGCCAATCCCGACTGCAAAAATTTGAATTCCTTTTCGGCTGGCTTCCTCTGCTGCCATTTGCGCTTTTTTAGCGGAGTTTGGTGCTCCGTCCGAAAGTAATACGACTATATCAGCATCAGCATTACCCCCTGCAAGAACATTCATTCCACTGCTGATACCAGCGGCCATATTTGTTGAACCACCCAGGTATAAATCAAGGTTGTCAATCTGTTGCTTGATGGAGTCCTTTTCTCCTTCCGTTGGCACCGCGTTTTCAAATAGAACGTGGCTATCTGTCTGAAAGGCTACCAGAGAGATCAAGTGTCGCTCGGGCAAAATATCTATGATCATTTTTGCCGTTTCGACTGCAGCTTTGAACTTCTTGCCGATCATAGACCCACTGCAATCAAAAACCAGACAGATGCTGGCTGTTGTTGCCATTTGACTTGTCTCGCCTGCTACGGCATCGGCCTCTATGCTCACCTGGCAGCTTAGCGCCGACTTTGCTAGACCGGCGGGAAGCGTGGTGCGATCGAGCGTTGCTGAAAAATTGAGTAGGTTATCAGTCATAAAGAGTTAATCACAATATTCGAATGGAAATCACATTTGCACCGGCGCATCCAACAGCGTTAGTTTAGAATTTTAAATGCGTCCTCTAGAGAACCAACTAGTTTGTCAATTTGTTGTCCAGTATGGCTGGCAGACAAATTGACTCGTAGCAAAGAAGCACCTTCAGGAGTATTCGGATAGCATAAACCACTGATAAGAATATTTTTCTCAAATAGGTATTCAACCATTTTTTGAGCTTTTAAAGTGCTACCTACGTTGATACTGATGAAAGGGTAATCGTTATTTATCAGCTCCCAGTTTCTTTGAAGCATTTCTTCTTTCGCATATTTTGAATTTGAATGGAGCCTTTCTAAACCAGACTGATCGTCCTCCAAAGTTTCAATAACTTTCAATACGATAGCCGCATTAACTGGCGACATGGGTTCAGATAGGATGTAGGGCCTGGAGGTGAACCTTAACCAATTGACAAGATCTCTATCGCCACAAATAAAACCACCGTTTACGTTGCCTAAGGCATAGGCAAAAGATCCGGTTGTTAACGTGGCTTTTTTCTCTCGTTGCAGATGATTAAAAGTACCCTTACCGTTTTCTCCAAGAACACCTATACCAAGACTATCATCGACAATAGAAATGGCATCATAGTTTTCTATCAATTCCTGGATAGAATCAAAATTGGCGCAATCGCCAGTAGTGTTAAAAACACCATCGGCAACCACGATTCTGAAGCGTGAGTTTTGAGAACATTTTAGGTGATACTCTAAATTTTCATTATCTTTGTGTAGGGTTGAAACAACGTTTGCGCTTGACAGGCGCGTTCCGTCAAATAAACCTGGATTGCACATTTCATCGATGAAAATTGAATCTCGACGGTTTGTAAAAGGCTCAAAAAGCCCGATGTTGGCCAGATAACTTGATTGAAAAACAATACATTCATCTAACCCCAGAAAGTTGGCGAGTTTTTCCTCTAGGGTTTTTAGAATATCGAGGGTTCCAATAGAACCACGGGAAGAAGTGCTTCCCGTTCCATATTTGGAAAGAGCTTCTCTAGCGGCTTCACGAACTTTATCATTTGAACTCCACCCTAATAGATCGTTTCCAATAAAATTAAGGGGACTTTTGTTCCCACCGAAATGCGCTTCCATATCATTAGTTTGTGAAACCGCAGTCTCTATTCTAAGTAGACCGGCTGCGTCCAGGTTTTGCATTTCTCTTGAAAATATCTTTTTCATTTTTGCTGACATAGTCGTTCTCTTCCTCTAATTCCTTTTTGAGGTGCCAATAAACCAAAGCGAAGCGCTCATGCAATGCTGCCAGGACAAACTTTGTGTATTGGTATAGTCCAGGCAGAATTGATCCAGTCCCTTCGCCAGACATTCAAAATCGTCATTGTCACAATCTGACGCCTCGGTCAGGGAAAAATGTGTTACTATTCGTGCATATTTTTGTTGCAAGCGAGTTGCCATCGCAGTTCGATAATCATCATCGGTATTTTTCAACATCCGGTATCGTTCCGATCTACCTACAAAAAATTTTTCACTCAGTTTATTCACCACTACAACGTCCGAATAAAGCTCGCAACTTTCCCTTAGAGCAACACTGCCAGCCGCGCTACAATTTTTCTTTGCGTAGCTTAGGAGGCATTCGGTTCCCAGATCAGACAAGCTGGATCGGCAATTGTTATTTTCGACAACATTGATATAGCTGTAGGTGTTATAAATATTGTGTATTGTAGTTTCACTAAAGGCTTGCATAACTTTTGAAATATAAGCGATCCTGTTTTCCTCAAGATAAGGTTTGCTCGCGTAGCAACTAGCGCTAATCATTAGGATTATTAACAAGTTAATGAAGGAATATAATATCCTCATAGTCGACCACGACTTTCATGGTATACCGCACGAAAACTGTCTACGTAATTCTGTAGGTGAACATGGTAGGGGTAAACCCCAAGCAGATCCTCTCTTTCCAGAATCCAATTATTGCCAAGAAAGATGTCTACATTCTGAAGCATCTCGAGTCTCGAGAATAAATAGGTAGGTTCTTCGAGTAGCTTTTTATCAACATGAAGATCACCCATCTCACCTTTGAGATTGATGTCTGAGCGACTTGTGAGCTGAGAGTAATGAAACCGGTCTTCCATAACTCTCGAAAACTCTCTATACATGGATATTTGAGATTCACCGTTGTTTTCAATCTTCGGAAAGAATCTGGTTCTAACCAAAAAGTCAGTATCTTTTAGTTTAACGTTGTGCTCTACATTTATATTGTTAGAGCCGTCTGTCCGCATGAAACACTGAAAGCTTACAAGCTCATTCTTCTTTCTAATTTGCTCCTTATCTTTAGCAATTTTACTTACTACAATTTTGTTTTTAGATTCCTTAGCTTGATTCCCGTGAGTTGCTTCGGTGACATCAATTTGTGCCGTGTTGGGATCGTTTTTACTTTTTTCGATTTTTTGTATTTCTTCGTCAAGACTCAATATCACATTGGCAATATCATGTCTTTTGAGCACCAGCTCTACTTCGGACAGAACTTTTTCTTCTTTTAATACAGCCTCAGGGTTTTTTGCTAACCTCTCACAAATATTGGGCTCAGAATTCCAATGAATTTTATATTCCTTACAGACACCAACTGAAATTCTGCTTTTTGGATTAAAAAGCAGCTGGCCATATACATGTTCCAGGAATTTGCTATCTCTTCTCTCATCGTCTTTTTCTACCAGGACTGTATTGGGTAGATTTTGAAATTGCTCAATACAGTAATTTGGTCGTAAAACCTCCCTGAATTTATAAACGAAATCATTTTCGGGATAGGGTAAATTGGTCCAAATATGATGAGAGGCCCTCGGCGAGGCGCTTATTGCATAGGCTCGATAGTCTTTGAGAACTTCCAGTTTCTGTAGTTGCAGATCAAATATATCTTTGATCTGTTGCACCTTGTTGTCATGGAAAAAATCCATTTTCTTTTCTATAGAGCTAACCAACAGTCTGGCCATATGATAAAAGTAGGGTTCTCCTTCTCTTCGTTTTTCACATATTTTCATCTTACCAGGGTCAATTTTTTCGGGTTCACAGATCCCAAGATTTTTGGCGTAGCCAAGCTTGTAAGCTCTAATTATCAATTCGCACCCTTCCTTGGGTGGCGCATTTTCCATACTTTCATCTTTTACCGGGCAATAACCTGACTTCGATTCCAGTATTTCAGAGGGGAACTTTTTTAGTTTGATAAACCTTCCGTTATCTAGTGTTATCAATGCCAGGTTTAAAACAATGCCAACACAGAAAACCTGCCTAACTATCGTCGATAGCTCCCGGGATACTGTTTTTATCTGGCTACTAATGCCAAAGGAAAAGTCTTTATAGATGAATATGACATTCGCGCCTTTGGGCATAAACTTGGTCTTCACGAAGTGAATAGTATAGACACTCTTTTCACCTAGCCTCCAGAAGTAGTAAAAACCGATTCCGAAAATTGTGGAAAATAAGCCGATAAAAAATGACAGATCGTGGTTGATACCTTTTAGATAGTTCCAATTTAGGACATCAGCCCTGAGAGAAATTACAAAACATACGAGAAAGATCAGGATTAGACCAATACTGTTTGTACCAAGATTAAGATGAAGGAAATCGTAATTGGATTCTCTAAACCTAATCAGTTTCTTTTCAAAATTGGACTTTATTCTGACGTAAAATTTTTTCATTCTGATTCAAAAGTATTGATCACTGTATCTTCTATCGTGATTCTTCTATTTTGGGCTTTAGTTTTTTTCAGTGTTTCTCTCTGTGCCTTTGATATCTTTCCGTCAAACTTAGGTACTTCCAGCTGGGGTGAGTTATCTGCATGGGTACAGATAACAGCATGCTCAACAATTTCTTCGTTAAACCTTCTTATTTCGTTATAAGCGGCGTAGGCTCTTCTAAAACCTAATTCAAAATTTCCATCCTTATCGCCATCGCCATCTGTATGACCATGAATGATTAACATTCTTTTGGTCAATCCGCTGTTTTGAAAGTTTAAAACCTGCCCCGATTCATCATAAAAGATCTTTTCGAAGACGGCGCTTCCTTCTTCCGAAAGTACAGATTTTCCTGGTGGAAAAAGAACGTCGCCTGGCAGACTGATCATCCTGGTGCTGATGTCGCCTATCGTTTCGCTAACACCAATATCCTTACCCTGATTGAGGGACCAGAGGATGACAAAAAACACCATGATGATCGTCATTAGATCGGTATAAATAACCTGCCAGGGTTCTCCGCCTGATTTTCTTGGTTTTGCTGGATCTGCAAAGCGTTTCATTAGTCAATCTCAATTGTATTTTTGTTTTCAACAATCACCTGCAGAGCTCTACAAAATGTATCGTAGTCATAGTCCAGATCAACCATTCTGCGCTCAAACCGTGTACCGATAATTTTGTAGAATGATGAAAAAATGGCGCCATAGAGTGTTGTTTTGAGTGCCATTGCTAGTTGAGGGGAAAGCGATTCAACTGTTACATCAGATCCCAGGCTGTCGAACATGGCAATGAGACCGATAATTGTCCCTATCAGTCCAAAGAGCGGCATAGTGGCCGAAACAAAATCAAAATTAGCGCTTGATGATTCATACAGTTCGTGACATTCAACATAGTAGGAATGGGCAACAAACTCAGCATAATCAAAGGTTTTTCCAGTTGAAACCAGTTCCTGGATATCCCTGCTCAATGAATTATCTGGTAACTGTATTGGGACATTACTGTCTAAAGGTCCAACTGCAATACTTCCATCCCGTCCTCTCTTAATATTCAAGATATTTTTTAGAGCAACGATAGTTTCCTGCATTGAGGAGGCGCGTGTGTTTAGGTGTTTCGATGAGAAGAATATGATGAAAGTTGAAAATGCCAATATGATGAGATCCAGGCCGGTTACATAGATCAACAATCCTATTGAAATTGTAAACATTGAAATAAAGTAGTTTTCAGTGATAAAAAAGACTGAGGCAATAATGAGCATTGCGCTAAAACCAACGAATCCAACAAACCCCGCGCCAGCAGAAGACTGTTTTACCTCTCTGGTGCCTTTGTTGAAAAATGGGAAAAAATTCCCCTTTGGTTTTGATTTAGATTTTTTAGCTACTGTATCGTCGTCAGCTGGTGATAGATCCTGGTCTGCTATTGATAGATCCTGATCTGCTGTTGGCTGGGCCTGGTCTTCTATTAACTGAGCCTGGTCTGCTACAGATTGATCCTGGTCTGTTGTTGACGGAGCCTGGTCTGCTACAGATTGATCCTGGTCCGCGGTTGGCAGATCCTGGTCTATTGTGGATGAGGTCTCGTCATCTGATGATGAGTATTCATCGGAAGAATCGCTACCGAAACCGCTTTGGTGATTAGAAACGTCATCGTCCATGTCGTTTATCTTGTCATTGTCCTTCATTTTTATTCCGTTCCTTCTCTTTTTCATTTTCGATAGCGACAGCTATCACTTGTTTTTCCTTCGCGATGATCTCTGTATATATTGGGTGATAATTATATGAATTTATCAATACGATTGAGGCGAGGTATGTAACACCAAGGGAGAATGCCCACTTAAAAACCCTTTTAGGTTGAAGTTTCGATTGCCTTTGATTTTCAATTGAGTCCTGGCAAAATCTTGAAAGCCACACTATCCGATCTAACTCATCTGTTTGAATTGGCCTGGATTTTCTTTCGTCGGTTATTTCTTTTGTGTGCGTTAAAATCTCATCCTGACTGACTAATAAGCAGCTGGTTATTCCTTTTGTCGTTAAGTGCGATGCATTATCTGTCGCCTGATAATATAGATGTTGCATTAGGTGATTCAGGCCAAAGTTCAGCACCACAAATGTATCTGCAACAACCGCAAAATATTTTGAAAATAGGAAGTTGTATGACCGCTCTTTAGCCTTTTTCCTGCGGGGAAGGTACAAGTGGAATGTCGAAAAAATATCTTCATGACGCAACAATCCTCCAAATTTATGCAAGAGCACACCGAACAGAAAGTCTTTGTCCTGCTCATTCGAATCATCTATTTCTGCGTCTTCATCGTAACGATCATAGCGAGTGGAATATTCAAGTAATAATTCTTCAACTACTTGCATATCATCTAGATTTTCAGACATTAGGGAAGGTAAATCATCATCCCCTTCAAGCCGGGCAAGGATGATGCCCTGAGTGAAAAATTCTTTTCGATCATTGTGTTTATAACCTTGTAAATTCAAATCACGTTGAAAGAACTTTTGCATGTTTTCTAAACGCTTTACCCTTTTTTTATCGTGCCTCGATTTAAACAATTTCTTTGTCTTTCTCTGGTGAGTCAAACTGGCGGTGATTTGAAACGCACTGCTTTGCCTTAGAACTGGCTCGATGGCTTTTTTATCGAATTCTTCTATGTCTTCAATATTGGATTCATCTATATCTCCAAGAGCAAACTTAAGTAAATCCCTACCAATAGTTATTCTTGGCCCGCTAAATCCACCCCCATAACAAGCTACTCCTTTATTAACTCCTGGAAGAAACACAATACTTTCTACCAGGCTTTTGTTTAACGTAACCCCATTTCTCTTAAGGTAGCTGATAAAATATTTTCGAACTTTTAAACTCCAGACATTGTTGAAATCAAACTTTCTACCAGACAGCTTGACATCTATGCTCATTGAAAAAACATCCAACATTAATGCAACCCAGTAGAAGATGTACAAGCCAGAAAGCGGAAACAAAAATAGCAGGATTACCTCCTGACTGATGGAGAAAAGATTTCCAAGATATAAGACTCCATAGAAGAACCCTAAACAAAATGTGGCAACAATTAGAGTTTTAATCAGTAGCGTTACAAGACATGACTGCAAGAGTGGAACAAGATTATTTGGCTCAATTCGTTCTATGCCTTGCAGATGAGGGATAATGATTTTAAAATTTATGATGAAAAAGTATCCCCAAACGACTCCACTAAATCCAGCTAGAATCCAGTGGTAGCCATCAAAAAAACTGTAGATAATATCGAGAACATTACCCCTGCCGGTTGCCTCTAATATAAATTGAAGCCCGATAACCAACAAACTTACAATCTGGAATGGGTAGAACCAGCGCAGAACTATCTTCGATCTTGCAGGGTGTCTTAGTGGTTTTCCAATGAATGATAGAAGATAGGGAAAACAGGTAAATCCCGCCAGGAAAATCAACACCTGCTTTTTCAACTCGATATCTGAATATTTTTGGGTTATTTGGTCAGTTGTTTCTTCTGCCGCTTCTGCCTCCTCATCGGCTAAGGCGCTATATTTCCTGTTTTCTAAAATCCCACCCTTCTCTATGAATAACTTGAAAGCTCTAAAAGCGCCCATGCGCAATTTTAGTAAACTTGATCCACTTCCAATTTCAATTGAACCAGTTCGAACCAGATATTTATTTTGAATGTCATAAATCTCATATTCTATATCTGAGTTATCTACCGTTCCTAACATCAGGGCATCTACGTCTAGTTTTTTGTAGATCTCCAAAATGCAATCTATGTCACGATTTATACATAGGCGTTCTTCATCTATCACTTTTTTGAAAGGAACAATCCTTGCGTAACCTGATAAATCATTGTAAACATTTTGTTCCAGTGCATTGACTATCCAGGATCTTTGATTTCCGTCAGCAGAAAAACTAACAACAAATTTTCCAGTAACTAGTTTTTCCTCGGCAAACAGCTGCCCTCCCATTTGGATTAACAGGAAAAATATGGTAATTCTTTGGACTAAACGATTCATAATATGCAAAAAGAATCTTCAGCTTGTTTTCAAGGGAATATTCAATAGCATCAAGGGTAGGAGTTGTAGAAATATAGATAAAATCAACATTTCACGCGACGATCAGCTGTATTTGGCGGACAGGCCGGGTAATGATGAAATCGTTTTATTGTGTTTTTCTTTTACCCTGCTGAATAGGGTCTGCTGCATTTTGCATGCTTGTGCTCAAACGCCTGATGGCACGCTGCCAACGCGGGTTTGCGGGTCATCACCTTGTCAGCCAGTCCGCTAGCAATATGCCTTTTCCGGACTGGAACTAAACGGTTCTTGTCGGGTACAGATGGATTAAAATACCCTGGAGATAGTCAATCCACCCCAGATTTGATTGGTTGCTTGCCGTGCATCAAATTCCTTTGTACGCGCCCGGATAATAAAACTGGTTTGCCATCCATTGGAGAAAGCAGCAGCTGCTCCGAGCCAGATTTCCCCGATTAAAGGATTAAGTTCAGAGTAAGAGTAGGTGACCTTGCTATCCCTGAATTGCCCCTGCAACAAAACGTTGTAGGCGCGTAATCGCAGATTTACTCCTGCAAGAAAAAACATTTCGGTTTCTTGGGTTTTCTTAGCGTTAACCAGGGGCGCATAAGCGGCGGTGAAATTATCTGACGGCTCTGGTAGTGACAACCAACCAAGAGAATGGATTTTTCCGACGCGTAGTGAGATCCCGGTATTGATGTCTGTGGTGAAACCAATGTTTCCTTCAAGTGTGGTACTGAGATCATAATTTGTAGTATCAACCTGGTAGTTCGTTTTCAGAAAACGGGTTCGGGAGAGGCTATAGCGAAATGTAAGTTCACCGCCATCGGAAATCTGGTTATCCCAACCATTGGCTTTCTCTACGTCAATTATCTTGTGTAATCCAGATTGAACCATTTTGGCAGTGTTTGTACCCAGCAAGCCAAGCAGCAACATGGAGCGCGTAACGCTGCTTTCATTATCTGATAGCACCTGGCGGGAGTTTGCCAGGAATATCAGGTTAGAATACGGGTGATCATCGAATATGGGTTCCTTTGTACTGAGATTTTCAGGTGTGAAGACCAGTAGGCCAACTTGCATACTATGGCGAAAACTATGGCGCAAATTTGTTGTTGTATTCGTGCCGATGTTGAAAAGACTATCCAGCTTCCCCAACCATCCGTCCAACGAGTAGAAACGTTTCTCAGCCCGTCGGCCCGACTGGGAGAAAGTAATGCCGCCGGTATAATTACGATCCCTGACAAGTGATGTCATCGAGTCGTTGTCGATTCTTAACTGCCAATCGCTGGCATAGGGCTCGATATCGGCGTCGGCAAAACAGACGGAACCTTCAAAGAAACAACAAAGAAGAAGCGCAGCCCGAACAGATAAAGAGTTAAACATGGGTTTTAGCGAATCCCCTCAAGTGGCGAGGTTAAAGTTAATCGATAGTGACATTTAATTCATGAGCTAATGTATGGTGGCGAACAGGAGACGGTCAGTGCGGAACAACCCGTCTGAGTTGTTCGATCAGCTCTATTTTGTCCTGTTTGTTGAGAAAACAACCAAGTTCGAGTTCATGGCCATGAGACCGAATGCTAACGATGGCCGGATCCGAGGGATGCCCTGGTGATTGAACCATGAACCTCGCCCAGAGTCTTTTATATGCCCAGGAATCTGCTGGAGATTTCCTGCCTTTCTCGATTCGGACGTCATGCCTGGACACGGTGATGACTTCCTGCTTACTACACTGGTAGAGGCAGTAGTACATGCAAGCCAGGAGGAAAAGCAGTTCAAGAATTGAATAGGGCAGAACCATCCATGCGCCCATGGCCAGGAAAGCAAGACCGATGTTAAGTGAGATAGAAACCAGGGTGTAGAGGATGTAAAGGTTGAATCGCCAGGTCCAGGAGTAGTTTGGTCGCGGAATTATTTGCCCGGTCTGTGAATTGTCATCTATATTAACTATGACCATTCTTCGCTGTCTTCATTTGCGACAAATAACACCTTGCTGGTTATGGTACCGGCGGTCATAGCTCCATTTACGTTGAGGGCCGTTCGAGCCATGTCTATCAGCGGTTCGATGGATATCAGTAATGCGGCGAGTGCGATTGGAAAGCCCAGTGCGGGTAACACCATCAATGCTGCGAATGTTGCGCCGCCTCCCACACCGGCGACGCCAAATGAGCTGACGGCAACAATACCGATGAGTGTGACCACAAAGGTTGGATCAAGTGGGTCGACTCCCATGGTTGGTGCGATCATGACGGCCAGCATTGCAGGGTATATCCCGGCACAACCATTTTGGCCGATGGTGGATCCGAATGTGGCGGAAAAGTTGGCCACAGAAGGGTGATTACCCAGGTCACGGATCTGGGTCTCTACGTTTAAAGGGATCGTGGCTGCAGAACTTCTGGATGTAAAAGCGAACGTTAATACCGGCCATACTTTCTTAAAATACTCGAAGGCATTCACGCCAAATGCAGTTATCAATACGCCATGAATCACGAACATGATAAAAATGGCGAGGTAAGACGCCAGAATGAAACCGAGTAGATCAAGAATATCACTGCCATTGGAACCCGCTGTTACTTTTGCCATCAAGGCAAGCACACCATAGGGTGTCAGGTTGATTACCATTCTTACCAGTTTCAATACGAGGCTCTGGGCAGTTTCGACAAACTGCTTGAATCGTTCACCTTGTTCCGGTTCATCCCGGGTCATTAATAAACCCGCAATACCCGTCAAGATTCCGAATATCACCACGGAAATTATTGAGGTAGGGCGCGAACCTGCCAGATCGGCGAAAATATTTTGTGGAATAAAGCTCACGATAACTTGTGGAAAGCTAAGATCTGTGACCGTCCCCCTTCGGACTTCGAGTACTTCTGCGCGGGCCAACTCCCTGGCGCCCTGAGTTAGACCTTCTGCGGTTAACCCGAAAATATTGGTCACTGTAATGGCCACCAGTGATGCGATCATTGTGGTGGCAATCAAAATGCCTATCACCATGCCGCCGATTTTTCCCAGGGTTGCGATCTCTTCCATACGAACGACAGCGGCAATCATTGAGACAAGAATCAACGGCATTACGATCATCTTCAGCAAACTGACATAACCGCTGCCGATGACATTACTCCACTCCAACGTCGCGATAATCGTCTCGCGACTATCGATATAAACGAACTGCATGGCGAGCCCAAAAGCTGCGCCGGTGATCAGGCCGGTTAAAACTCTCTGTGAAAGTGATAGGCCCTTGTCAGCAAGCCTGGCGAGGATGAACATCAGGCCAACGAAAATCAGCAGGTTTATCATGACAGTAATAGACATAAATTCCTTTATACCAGTGATTCAATAGCCCTTACAAGCAGATCATTCTGCTCAGCCGTTCCAACGGTGATGCGAAGCTTGTTCTGCAGCCTTTTCTCAGGGAAATAACGCACTAGTATTCCCCGTGATTTTAACTGGACGTAGAGTTCTTCTGCTGAATTGGTAGATTTCGCCTGCAAGGCGGCAGGTAACGTGGCAAGAAGAAAATTGGTTTGCGACGGCTCGATTTCAAACTCCAATGCGATTAACTGGTCACGCAGCCGCTCCCGTTCCGCGATGATCTTTCGACAATTGGCTGCTGCATATTGATGGTTGGAGATAGCTGACTCGGCGATCAGTTGGCTGAACAGATCGAGGTTAAAACTGTCGCGGGTCTTCTCCAGCATGGGTGTGATCAGTGAAGTTGATCCAATGCCATATCCAAACCTGAGTCCCGCCAGCGAATACCCCTTGCTCAGGGTACGTAAAATGACGATGTTGTCGTGCTCGAATATCAGGGGTATGGAATCATATTCGTCAGAAACAAAATCGATGTAAGCCTCATCGATGAGTAGTACCCCGTCCAGTTCATCAGCAATGGCGGCGAGCATTTTAGTACCCAACAACTTCCCGGAAGGAGCATGGGGATTGACCAGCAAGGTCAATTTACAATCTGCATCGTTGATTTGCTTTGCAAAATCGCCTGGCAGCGTCCAGTCTTCATTGAGTGGAATCTTGACGACGGGGCAATCCTGAATCCGGGCTAGCACGGGATAGAGCGAATAGGTTGGGTCCGTCATCCCAATTGGCTGAGCAGGATCAACGTAGGTTGTAATTAGCAGCCGTAAGAGTTCGTCGCCGCCCCGGGTGGCGATCAGATTATTTCGTTTTACCCTGTGCAAAGCCGCCGCTAAGTCACGGAATTTATCCGATGTTGGTGGTGGATAACGACGCAATGCGTCGCAATGAAAATCAGCAATTACTTTTTGTATTTCCGGTGCAGGGGGGTAGGGGTTTTCGTTGGTGTTAAGCTTGATGATATCAATGCTGTCAGGTTGCTCACCAGAGATGTAACCATCCATATTCCTGATATTTTCACGTTCATAACCCATGGTCGATCAGGGTTGGAATGCAGGTCGCGCAGTTACCACTGCATACCACCGGGCAATGTGCTCTGCACCCAGTAAATCCTGTCCGACGTTTTTTGCGAAGGCGAGGGTAATGGCAAGTGTCATGTCTGCAATAGAGTAGCGGTCTCCGCTCAGGTAGGTGCTGGTTGCAAGGTGTTCGTTGATCAGCGCAACGGAACCTCGAGCAACTTCGGCAGACACTTCTCCCCATTCCGGGACAATCGTTTCCCGATCTTTAAAGAAACCAGTGATATTACGAAAAGCCTGGGCAACTGGCATCATTACATTCAGTTCTACCCTGCGACTCCACATTTCTATGATGGCTTGCTCTTCAGTGGATTCTCCAAACAAGTTAGGGTCAGGGTTTTTCCCTTCAAGATAGCGGCATATCGCCTGACTTTCGGAGAGATAACTACCGTCGTCAAGTTCGAGTACAGGCACCCGGCCAAATGGATTTTTTTCACGGTATGATTCGCTTAGATTTTCTCCCCCTCGCAAATCTATTTCAGTGGTCGGAATCTCGACTCCTTTTTCGTTCATAAAAGTTGCCACACGTTGTCCGTTCGGAGAGGTGCTCTGGGTGTAAAGGTGCATGGATGATTTCCGTTTGATCTGATATTCAGATCTGATATTCAAAGGTGCTCACTCTGCCAGTTTAAACCGTCAAAGGCAATTCTCGATGCAGCTACAAATTATCGTAACAACACGCAAGTGTACTGTCGGATAGTTGCTTGTAATATACTATGATAACAATAATAGTGAGTTGCATTTGCGGTAAATGCAATTCACGTTTGATCTTTATCAATTTCAGCAACGCCAAAAGTGGATATTCTTAATAATTGAAGACTAGCGGCAAGGAGACAGGAAGATGATGAGTATCAATGAAATTATGACCGTCAACCCAATCACCCTTGGGCAGGATGCGACCCTGGACGCGGCGGGATCATTGATGAGGGAACATCGAATAAGGCATGTGCCCATCGTCGGTGAAGACAAGGAATTGCTAGGATTAATTACACAAAGAGACTTGCTGGCAGTCGGTTCTGCCGACGCAGAACGTAATGCCGTCACAGAGATCATGGGTCGCAAGGTTTATACTGTATCAGAAGAATCCGACATGCGAAGTGCCGCACTGATGATGCAGGAGCATAAAATTGGAGCACTACCCGTTCTGCAAGATAAGAAACTTGTGGGCATCATAACCGATAGTGATTATGTGGCGTTGGCGATCAATCTGCTGGAACAACTGGATGAATCTGAACCCGTCGAAATTGATGATTACGACGATATGGATTTGGGGTCAGACATGGATTTGGGGACAGAGTAGCGTTGTTTTGTTGAGTCCAGGGCTTTGCGAGTTTGCGTTGAAACTTCTGCGGCGAGCAATCCTGCTATCGCATCAATCAGCATATTGAGGAATACATCGGCTCTGGGGCCACGAAAAGCATGCTGTTCCAGCGCATGTTGTGACATCGACAGGCCTGCAAATCGAATAGCGCTGTCAAAACGGTGAGTAAATATCCTGTTATCGATGTGGCTCAGAATCGCGCGAAGCAGCCTGGCTGTTTCCAGGGTACTGTCATTCTTATCGACTGCAATGCGTTTCATTACCTGTAGGCCTGATGAGACTACTCCCTGATCAAAGGCTTTCACCCATTGCCTGAATGTATCATCACGCCTTGCCAGGAGAAAGGCCGGTTCTACCAGAAGCCCGCATATCTCCCGTAATGTTGGCATTGGATTTCGTTCAAGCAGGTCATGCAGTAACCTTGATCGCTCCAACTGTGTCTGCCCGTTTCGAAATTGGTGTATCGCTTCAATCAACCCCTGTCGGTTCTTAAAGTGATACTGCAGGGCAGATTGATTCTTTTGCCCGGACTCGTCAACGATGGCGCGAACAGTCACATTTTCCACTCCGTGTTCCGCAAAAAGCTTTTCTGCAGCGCGCATCAAGCTGCTTCGGGTAATTTCACTTCTGGCCTTAAGGCTTTCATTTTTCATGGATTCGTCACTCGTATCTTGTCGCTATCGAGAGGCAAATCAAAGACCATCAAGTCCCTGGCCAGTATGGTGTCAGGTGACAACCCACGGCGGAACATGCGCTCGGTCAGCACGTTCGACGGCACCGGCACCAGGTGATACAGCACCAGTTGCCCAACGCCAGCCTGTTCGGCGCGGCTTTCAATTTCCTGTGAATCAGCATGATAGTCAATGACGTCAGACATGATCTTCGATATTCGTTCACGTCCCGCCTGCCTGGCGCTGGGGATAAGAATATCGATTAAGTTGCGGGACAGTGCATCATGGAACAAGAGGTCTGCGTCCCTGGCGGCCGAGAACAGTGTATCCACGGCAATCGTATCGCCGCTGATAACGACAGATCGACCACCATAATCTACCCTGTACCCCATTGCCGGTGAAACCGGGGAGTGATCAACAGGGAATGCAGTAATCTTAAGTTCTCCTTGCCGGAGTACAACACCCGGTTCGATAGACACAGCCGACATGAGCCCAATGGAAGTTGGCAAAATGTATTCACCGTGATGAGCTACGCGGTATCCCCGATCCATCGAAAAGGCTGTATTGAATCCATCGACAACCCTGGACACACCGGCAGGACCGTAAACCTGCAGTGAGGTTTTTGCACCGGCGACCCAGCTATTCAAATTTATAGCCGGTAAGGCAGCGATATGGTCTGAGTGAAAGTGCGTCAGGAAAACCCCTGATAATCGATCCATTGGCAGCTGTGCCTGGCCAACGCGAACCTGCGACCCAGCACCCACATCAAAGATGAAGAAATGTTCCGGAGTGAGAACGGCGATGCAAGCCTGTGCCCGGTCTGGATCATTGCCTAGTGGTGATGCACTTCCACAGACGACAACTCGCAATCCGTCGAGCTCCGGGGGGCTTTGTTTCATTACAACCAGGGACAATCGCTCGAACAGGGTGTCTTGTAATGCGGGTATGTTCAGGACTGCCAGCAACACCACACTCACTACCGCGACAATTCCAGTTAGCCAAATGAAGAACTTACGCATCGAACGCTTCTCCTGGGTTTTTTATACAATGAGAAAATCCGGCATTAAACGCCAGATGTCATCTTGACTCCTGGCACCGACAGTAACCTAATGCCGCCTGGGTCGAGTCTGGTGAAATCGCGTTTCATCATCGCGTTGTACTCGCAAGCGATCAGCCGATCAGATTGAGTCGATCAGACTATAATGTCTGAGATCAGTTGCCTGAGATCAGTTGTCTGAGATCAGTTTCAGGGTCACTTCGGCTAGTGTTTCTGGCGCCTGTTCCTGGAGGAAATGACCAGCGCCCTTTATGGTGACGTGCGCTTGATTCCTGGCACCGGGAATTGATTTCTGGAAGCGAAGATGGCCTCCGGCGGTCACCGGATCTGAATCTGAAAATGCGGTGAGAAAGGGTTTTTCCCACTTCTCGAAGACTGCCCAGGCGGAACGGTTTGCCTCGATTGCTGTATTGTCCGGCATGATGGGGACTAGAGATGGAAACTGCCTGGCGCCTGCCAGGTAGGTTTCATCCGGAAAGGGTGCACCGTAAGCGCCTTGTTCTTGCTCCGAGAGGATTCCTGCAGTGCTAAGGGTGAGAACTTCCTGTGGAGAAAATCCCGTCGACTCTCCACAGTACTTCACCCAGTGCAGGAATCCCATGCCTGAATCGTCACCACCCATGGCCATGGCCATCTCCACGGCGTTTGCCGGAACCGGCAGGGAATCATAATAGGCATGCATCTGCTTGCTCACCTCCGCAACCTTGTCCGCGGTCACCCCCTGGGCATCTGGTAAACCCGTGTTAGCTGCGACGATCCTGGCGAAGCGATCAGCGGATTCAGCCGCCACGCGTAACCCGATAAGTCCGCCCCAGTCCTGGCAGAACAATGTGATATCACCCAGATCAAGCGTTTCGATTAAGGTCGTTATCCAGGCCACATGATTAGAGTAGGTATAATCTGTCCGGGTGGTCGGTTTGTCGGACTTACCGAATCCGATCATGTCTGGCGCGATAACCCGATACCCTGCCTCCACGAAAAGAGGGATCATTTTACGATACAGATAGGACCATGAAGGTTGTCCGTGCAGGCACAGAATCACCTTCCCTTCACCCTCATCAATGTAATGCATCCTCAGGGTTCCGTTATCGAAATCAGGTACCTCGAGGTAGTTAGGCGCAAACGGATACCCAGGCAGATTGTCAAACCTCGAATCGTCGGTTCTTACGTATTCCATGTTCGTTGACTCCTCAAACCGTCATTTCTTAACAAGGCACAATGAAATGATATTCGGTTCATCTTTTTAGCAGGCCTCTAAATATTTGGTATATGGCATGACTAACTATGCCGCTTGCATACTATAGAAAGTAAATAATGATATCCATTAATCCTGGCTGTGTTTTCTAATCCTGAGCTGCAATTATCGCCTCGCCTTGCACCTAACAGGAACTTTTTCAGCAGTCTCTCTTATCAAACATAAACTAACACCCAGTGCTCGCGTGAACCGATATCAATACCAGTACAGTTCGGATGCACAATCGTTAATCGTTGCTTCTTTGTCTTGCGTGCCATCAAAATATCCCTCATTCTATTAGTCAGGTGCGCGGACTAACACGGGGGCGAATTGATTCAATCTCTCATACGAGGTCATGCGTAAAAACCATGCCTTCAACGACTCGACGCCGATACCGTGCGGACCACTCTGCTAGACGGGTGCGAACACACCAGTGGCTGATCGGCCTCTTGGTCCACGCACCTACTTTTACCATGCTAATGTTTGCTGCGCGACAGCGCGCTGCTAGCGGGGCGAGTTCTGCTAGGGATCAATCGGCTCATAGCTGACATCCATGATGTACATTTCAATATCGCCTACAGGTCGTTTCACCACGACGTCGTCACCTTTTATTTTACCCAGTAAACTTTTTGCCATAGGTGACTCAAGGCTGATCCAACCTTTCTTCATGTCGAATTCGTCTGCACCAACGATTCGCAAACGGCTAATCTCACCATGTTCATCTTCGAGCTTTATCCATGCACCAAAAAAGACTTTTTCCTGGTTATCTGGCTTCCGGTCAACGATTTCGAGATTATCAAGTCGCTTGGTGAGGTATCGTATTCGTCTGTCGATTTCTCGCAGCATTCTCTTGCCATAGATATAATCAGCATTTTCAGATCTGTCTCCCAGGGCTGCTGCTGCGGATACCTTTTGGGTTACCTCCGGTCTCTTGGTTTTCCATATATAAGTTAGTTCGTCACGCAACTTTCTGGCACCGCCGGGTGTGATGTAGACTTTATGTGCCATTGAGGCCCTTTAGGTTTGGCTCTTCAGGTTGATGTGATGTTTTGCGCCAGTTTACTCGCGACCGGGTACTTTAAAGACTCCTATCTGCAGCAATTATATGACGGACAGGTGTTCGAGCAACACCGCGAGCCAGATCATTGCAGCCATCACCAGTGAAAGCATGACCGCAGCCGATCCGTAGTCTTTTGCGAGTCCTGACAGGGGGTGGCGCTCGGGACCGATGCGATCAACGACCGCCTCAATTGCTGAATTGATCAGCTCGATAATCATGACCAGGATAAGTACAGCCATCAATAAAACAAATTCTAGTGCGGAGCTTGCAAGCCAGATACCGACAGGCATCAGCAGAATTGCCATCGCGATTTCCTGTCGAAATGCGGATTCGTGTTTGAGTGCGGCCACCAGGCCCTGGTAAGAAAAACGCGTTGCGTTAATCAGGTGTCGAAACCCGGTATTGGCCGATTTGTCGAATTCCTGGTCGGATTCTGGTGCTGGATTCATGTGAATTCCTGGTTTCAGGATTGCGAGTACGAAGAGGCGATAAACTGCCATAGGGATTAACTATAAGCAACTTGAATCGTTTGCAAGTATCCCCACTATAGTAGGCGTAACGGGGATTTCGCCTGTAAATAACATAAGGGTATCTGTATGCGAATAGACAAATTTACTAGCAAGTTGCAGGAGGCGCTGTCGGACGCACAATCCATCGCTGTTGGTAAGGACCATAATTATCTTGCACCAGTTCACCTGGTACTGGCGTTACTCAATCAGAAGGGTGGGTCTACACAGCCACTCTTATCGCAAATGGGCGTTGATGTCGCTAATTTCAGGGATGAACTCGATCATCTTGTTGATAATCTTCCGACGGTGAAAGAAAACCTTGGTGATATTCAGATGTCACCTGAAATTGGACGCCTGCTGAACCTTGCTGACAAGTATGCCCAGGAAAGAGGTGACCAGTATATTTCAAGTGAAGTCGTGCTACTCGCCGCCCTGGAAGACAAGTCTGATCTCGGTGGCCTGTTTGGCAAATATTCAATCCAGAAGGATACCCTCTCCCGGGTGATTGACCAGATCAGGGGCGGAGACAAGGTCGATGATCCTAATGCGGAAGATACGAGACAGGCACTGGATAAGTACACAATTAACCTGACGGACATGGCCCTTGACGGCAAACTTGATCCCGTTATTGGCAGAGATGATGAGATTCGCCGTACCATCCAGGTGTTGCAGCGTCGAACGAAGAACAATCCTGTTCTGATTGGCGAACCCGGAGTGGGTAAAACAGCGATTGTTGAAGGGCTTGCCCAGCGTATCGTGAATGGAGAAGTGCCAGAGGGTCTGAAACACAAGAAAATATTGTCCCTGGATATGGGATCTCTTATTGCGGGTGCCAAATTTCGAGGAGAATTTGAGGAGAGGCTCAAAGCCGTGCTCAGCGAACTCGCCAAGGAAGAAGGCAGCGTTATCCTCTTCATTGATGAACTTCACACGATGGTAGGAGCGGGAAAAGCTGAAGGCGCCATGGACGCGGGCAATATGTTGAAACCGGCACTGGCCAGAGGCGAATTACACTGTGTCGGCGCAACGACCCTGGATGAATATCGACAATATATTGAAGCCGATGCGGCTCTGGAACGTCGTTTCCAGAAGGTCCAGGTAGATGAACCGAGCGTCGATGACACCATTGCTATTCTGCGTGGGCTGAAGGAGCGTTATGAGATTCATCACGGAGTCGATATTACGGACCCGGCCATTATTGCTGCTGCGAAGTTGTCCTATCGTTACATCACCGATCGGCAATTGCCGGACAAGGCTATCGACCTGATTGATGAATCGGCTAGTCTGATTCGAATGGAAATGGATTCCAAACCCGAGGATATGGATCGTCTCGAACGTCGCCTGATTCAGCTGAAAATCGAGAAGGAGGCACTCAAAAAGGAAACAGACGAGGGCTCTATACAGCGCTCGAAGGATCTCGATGTCAACATCGAATCAATGGAGAAGGAATTTGCGGATCTAGAAGAAATCTGGAATTCGGAGAAGGCCGCACTGCATGGAGCCCAGCAAGTTAAAGAAGATTTAGAGCGAGCAAGGCTTGATCTCGAATCTGCCCGTCGTGTCGGTGACCTTACCAAAATGTCTGAATTACAATATGGGAGTATTCCCCAACTCGAGAAACAACTTGAGGTGGCTTCCCAGACCGACATCAATGATATGAAATTGCTTCGTAACAAGGTGACTGATGAAGAGATCGCCGACGTGGTTTCCAAATGGACCGGTATTCCCGTTTCCAAGATGTTGGAGAGCGAGAAAGCCAAGCTGTTGCATCTGGAAGATGCGTTACACAAACAGGTTATTGGCCAGTCCGAAGCCGTTACCGCGGTTTCCAACGCTGTTCGACGCTCCAGGGCTGGCTTGTCCGACCCGAATCGACCTAATGGATCTTTTCTGTTCCTTGGGCCAACGGGTGTTGGTAAAACTGAATTATGCAAGGCCTTAGCGCGTTTCCTTTTCGACACAGAAGATGCCCTGATTAGAATTGATATGTCGGAATACATGGAGAAGCATTCGGTAGCCAGGCTAATCGGCGCTCCCCCGGGATATGTAGGTTATGAAGAAGGCGGCTATTTGACGGAGCTCGTCAGGCGCAAGCCATATTCAGTGATCCTGCTGGACGAAATCGAGAAGGCACATCCGGATGTGTTTAACATCTTGTTGCAGGTGTTAGATGACGGAAGGCTTACCGATGGTCATGGCCGCACGGTTGACTTCAAGAACACAGTGTTGGTGATGACTTCAAACCTGGGGTCTGACGTGATTCAGAGTTTAGCGGGAGAATCAAATTATGAGCAGATGAAGGAAGCGGTTATGGATGTGGTCGCTCACCACTTCAGGCCTGAATTCCTGAATCGAGTGGATGACACCGTGGTATTTCATCCACTGGCGAAAGACCAGATCATGGGTATAGCCAGGATCCAGTTACGTATTTTGCAGGACAGGCTTAAGGAAACTGACATTTGCATCCAATTTGATAATGATGCGCTGGAATTCCTGACTGATGTTGGTTATGACCCTGTTTATGGTGCCAGGCCCCTGAAACGTGCCATTCAAAGGCACTTGGAGAACCCCTTGGCCCAGGAAATCCTGTCGGGTAGATACAAGCCGGGAGACAAGATTATCGTCGCTAGAGCAGGAGAGGAACTTGCTTTCTCTGTTACCTAAAAAGTACTGTACAAACACACAGTAATCCTTATACTGTGTGTCTATACAGTAGGCGTTAGGTAACTTTCCTGTATATAGACGATATATAGGCGATAGATAGACAAGCTATGTGAACGGGGTAGGTCGAAAGCAGATGAACTCAGGACAAGCAGTTTCTTCACACCAGGGCGCTTCACAGGTGAGCAGACAGCAAATGGCTTCCAGTCTTGCTGGCTTGAATCATTCGATGATGGCCATGCAGGCTGCGAAACGGATGCGAAATTCAAAACAAAAACGCAAGACCGGGCGCGTTGTCTGCCATCATCTACGGATGATGTTAAAGGCCGATGAACCCGTAAGTATCAGTTCGGCTTCATCCATGCCAGCTTTGCCGGAATCGCTGGCACAGAAAACTGTCACGGACGCTGACAAACAACAGTTCACGCTTGGCTTGTAAAACGGAATTTTGTTCGGCTTTTCAATATTGTCATTGTCACTGAAAGCTGAATTTGAATTTAAAAGCGCCCGAATCATCAATTAGCGGGTTAATTCGACCAGATAGAGATTTCACCCATCCATGGATACTTATCGGCGGATTGCG